>Ga0209166_10000174_pt1 | contig 83499 bp, 77 predicted proteins | sample Coa_R1_3_FD_187151 | JGI IMG/M metagenome (GOLD analysis project Ga0209166, IMG submission 187151) | Surface soil microbial communities from Centralia Pennsylvania, which are recovering from an underground coalmine fire - Coalmine... | ecosystem: Environmental > Terrestrial > Soil >...
CCGCGCCCAGGCGCATCGCCATTTCCTGCACCACGTAAGCCGCGGCGAAGGTCAGCAGGATGAAGGGAAGGAAGAAACCGAGGCCGTAGCTCGCGCCCGATGTCGCATAGGACAGCATCGACGGGCCATCATTCTCGCCCAGCATCGCCAGCACGCCAGGACCGACCAGGATCTCGGCGATCGAGGCGTTGACGGTCCAAGGTAGCTTGCGAATGGCGCCGGACCAGCTGGCCGACATTGGGCTTCTCCTCAGTCAGGTGTAATTGACCTTCCGAGGAGACTATTAGCGCTAGTTATAGCGATTTTCACTATAACATTAAATTCACTAATTAGTGAAAAAATATTTATAGCATATCTTGCTTTATTTAGTGAGTTCTATGCTCTCCGGGGCGGCGATGATCTCGACGCAGGCGCCTTCCGGCACGTCGGCGATATGTAATTGGAACCCGTGCAGCTTGACGATGGCGGCGACCAGGCTGAGGCCCAGCCCGTTGCCGCGCGCCTTGGCCGTGCGGCCGGCGCGGTAATAGCGCTGGGTGACTTTGCTGCGTTCGCTGGCGGGAATGCCCAGGCCGCTGTCATGCACCTGCAGCAGCGGCACGCCGGCCCGCTGGGTGACCGCGATCCGCACCTTGCCGCCCGCCGGCGTATATTTCACGGCATTGTCGACGATATTGGCGATGGCCTCGGCCAGCATGTCGGCATCGGCCTCGATGATGACCGGCCCGTCGATGGCGAGCGAGAAGGTGATCCGCTTTTCGTCCGCCAGCGGCTCGAACAGATCGTGCACTTCCCGGGCGATCTCGGCGAGGTCGGTCGGCTTGATGAATTCGATGCGGCGGGCATTCTCGATCTCGGCGATGCGCAGCAGGGAATTGATGGTGCCCTGCATATGGTCGAGATCGTCCAGCGCCTGCGCCACGATGCCGCGCGCGGCCAGGGCGTCGCTTTCCATCATCGAGCGTTCCAGGCGCATGCGCATGAGGGACAGCGGGCTGCGCAGATCGTGCGCGATGCTGTCGCCGACGCCGCGTATGTCCTCGATCAGATCGAAGATCTCGTCGAGCATTTCATTGATGCGCGCGGCCAGCCGGTCGAGATCGTCGGAGGAACCGACGATCGGCAGGCGTTCATGCAGGTCGCCGGACATGATGCGGCCGATGGTCACATGCAGGCGCTTGATGCGCTCCAGCGCTTTGAAGGCGAGGAACAGGCCGGTGATCAGCGACAGGATCAGCGCGGGGACGATACCGTGCAACAGTACTTTTCCCATCACTTCCTGCAGGGCGATCACCGAATCGAGGTCTCGCCCGAGAATGACCACCGCGCCGTCGTCGCGCTGGCGGGCGACCAGCAGCACTTCCTCGCGGCCCAGCGGATTCTCCGGCGTCGCGATGGTCAGGCGGTGGGCGAGGCCGTCGAAGGGCAGATCGGCGGGCGGCGAGGGCAGGTTGCCGACGACGGGATGGCCATCGGCGTCGATCAGTTCCTCGAAGCTGTTGCGCCGAAGATCGGTGGCGATGCGGTTCTTTACCAGTTCGAGCAGCTGCGGTGCCGGCAGAAGCACGGCCTGGCGGGCTTCGCTTTCCAGATATTTGCGCCGCGAGGAGGTTTCGATCCGGGCCGTCTCTTCATAGACATAGCCGAACAGCACGGCGCTCAGCGCGGCGACGGCGATGGTGAAGGCGAAAGCCAGCCGGACCGGCGCCGAGCGGAGGATGCTAAGGCTTATCATTGAGAATGAAGCCGACGCCGTGCACCGACTTGATCAGCTGGCCCTCGCCGGGCCCGTCGACCTTGTGGCGCAGGCGGCCCATATGGACATTGACCAGATTGCTCTGGCGCATCGGATTATGGTTCCACACTTGTTCGAGCAGCATGCCGCGCGACAGCACCTGGTTGGGCCGGCGCATCATGAATTCGAGCAGCTTGAACTCGCGCGGCAGCAGGGTGATTTCCCGTCCGTCGCGCAGTCCCTTGCGGGTGATCAGGTCGATGGTCAGCGGCCCGACGGTGAGCGAGGTCTCCGGCGCGATCGAGGGGCGGCGCAGCAGCGCTTCGACGCGGGCGAACAATTCCCCCATCACGAAGGGCTTGCCGAGGTAGTCGTCGCCGCCCGCCTTCAATCCCTTGATGCGCTCGTCGGCCGAGGACAGCGCGCTCAGCACCAGTACCGGCAGGGTGTATCCCTCGCGGTGCAGGGTGTCGATCAAGGTCAGCCCGTCGATCCCCGGCAGGGTGCGGTCGACGATGGCCAGGTCGGGGGGCAGGTCGCGCAGCGCCTGCAGCCCTTCGGTGCCCGATGCGGCGTGGCGGGTCTGGTAACCCTCGCGCTGCAGGCCCGCCAGGATCTCTTCGGCGATTTGCGGGTCATCCTCGATCAGCAGAACCGTGGCGCCGCCCGCCTGTTCGCCCGGTCTGTCTTCAACGCTCATCCGTGCCTGCTCCAGATTTGATGGGTGGATCTAACATATCCGAGGAGAACCGGTCGCGATAAATAAATTTTTATTCCAATATGACAATAAACATTCTGTTATTTAAAATAAATGAATTGTTATCTGTAATAGTGATGCGAATTCTTGGTAATTGTTTATTTGGGTGCTGACGAAATAGCCGTCGGCGTTCAAATGACGGAAGGATTCAATCATGTCTCATAAGAACGGCATCACTGTAGCCCGCATGGCCGTTGCCCTGCCGCTGGCGCTGAGCCTTTCGGCCGTTCAGGCCGCTTCGAACGCCTCGCCGGGCGACCCGCTCGCCGGCAGCATCGCCGAGGCGCTGCACGGCACCAGCCGCAACATCCGGGTCCAGGTGGTCGACGGCACGGTATATCTCTACGGCGTGGTCGACACTTATGCGCAGCGGGCGACGATCGAGGATCGGGCGACCGCCGCAGCCCAGGGGCACAAGATCGTCGATTCGATCGAATTCAGTCCGTCCTGACCACCCGATAATTCCCCTGTCTTTGTTTGAGAAAAACTGTCGTGGCGTTTCGCCACGGCAGTTTTGCTTTGAAGGAGCAATATTACAATGACGCCCCGTGTTTGACCGCGGGGCGCCATAAATAACAAAAGATTTATAGCGAAATCGCTATATAATTAAAATATATAACGCGGCCTCTTTCGTTTCTGGGGACTCTCCATGAAGAAGATGCTGCGTTCCGGCACGGTGTTGGCCGGTTTTTGCTTTGCCGGATTGCTGCAGGGTGCGGCGATCGCCGACGAATCGGGCGATGCAATTCAGGAAATCGACGTCACCGCTCGCCTGCGCCGGGAAAAGGCGCAGGATGTTCCCCTGGCGGTCTCGGTCATCGGCGGCCAGGTCCTCGACGAGCAGCGCATCCAGACGCCGGTCCAGCTGCAGCAGGTGGCGCCGGATCTCAATCTGACCCAGGCCAATCCCCGCCAGACCATCCTGTCGATCCGCGGCATCGGCGGCACCACCCAGGTCAGCGACGGGCTGGAGAGTAGCGTCGGCATCTATGAGGACGGCATCTATCTCGGGCGGCCGGGCGAGTTCGCCTATAATTTCTTCGATATCGACCATGTCGAGGTGCTGCGCGGACCGCAGGGCACGCTCTATGGCCGCAACACCACCGGCGGCGCGATCAATATCGACAGCAAGGCGCCGAGTTTCGATTACGGCGCCGCCGCTCAAGTGGATTATGGCGACTACAATTTCCGCCAATATCAGGGCATGGCCAACATCCCGCTGGTCGACGACGTGCTGGCCCTGCGCCTGACCGGTTATGACAGCAAGCGCGACGGCTTCCTCTATGACGAGACCACGGCGGCCCATGAGAATGCCCGCACCGGCTTCGGCGGCCGGGCTCAGCTGCTTTACGCGCCGAGCGAGGATTTCAGCTACCGGCTGATCGCGTCCTATAACCGCGCCGATGGGCCGCAGGGAGACTTTCAGTTCCTCGGCAATCAGCCGGTCTCGGCCTCGGGTTTCAGCTTTTCGAAAAGCGCCAATCTGGTCGCGCCCGGCTATCTGCCGCCCGATCAGCCCTATGCCCGCATCATCGATACCGGCGCGCGCCAGTTCGACGGCACCCATCAGTTCCTGGTGTCGGGCCAGGGCGACTGGCATTTCGGCGGCGGCTATACCCTGACCTCGATCTCGTCCTATCAGGGCTGGAATTTCAGCCCGACCAACGACGCCGATTTCACCGCGCTGCCGATCGCCACCAACACCAATTTCATCGATCGCGCTTCGCAGGAATCCCAGGAACTGCGGCTCGCCTCGCCGGATGGCGGCGCGGTGGATTGGGTGAGCGGGCTCTATTATTTCCACCAGGTGGTGTCGGGCCTGTCCGACACCATGAACCAGCAGGATGCCTGGGCCTTCAACAGCACCCTGGCCGGGTTGGCCAATGGCACGGCGGCGCGCGCCGCTTCGCTTTCCTCGATGCTGAACGGGCTTAACGACGTGACGCTGGAAGACCCGTCCAGCCAGTCCTATGCCGCTTTCGCCCAGGCCGATTGGCATATCGACGAGGATTGGACCCTGACCGGCGGCATCCGCGAGACCTACGAGACCAAGACCCAGTCGATCGATGCCTTCGCCACCGGCAACAGCCAGCTGCTGACCTGCGCCGCCAGCGGCCACAGCTGCCAGTTCGGCGCCTATGCCATCTCGCAGGCCAACGCCACCAAGGCGATCCAGGCCTTCACCACCGGCGCGGTGGATTTTTCGTCCTCGAACACTCTGCTGTCGGGACTGGCTACTCTGTCTTATCGCGTGGATGCCGACAGCCTGGTCTATGCGACATATTCCCATGGCGAGCAGGGTGCCGGCCTCAATGTCGGGCTGCTGCCCAGCCAGGTGCTGGCCAAGGGCGCGACCTATGTGGTGGCGCCGGAGGGAGCCGACAATTACGAACTGGGCGTGAAGTCGCAATGGCTGGACCATCGCCTGACCGCCAATGTCGACGCCTTCTGGGAAACTGTTTCCAACTACCAGACCAACGCCGTCTTCCTGGTCAATGGCTCGGCCAAGCAGGCGCTGGCCAATGCCGGCGGGCTGCGTTCGCAGGGCGTCGAATATGACGCGGCGTTCCAGGTGACGCCGGAGGTCCAGATCCGCAGCAGCGGCGCCTATACCGAGGCGGTCTATACCAATTACGGCAATGCTCCGTGCGCGCCGGAGGCGACCGCCGCCGGTGTCGCGGTCTGCTCGCTGACGGGCAGGGGCGTCGCCAACACACCGCGCTGGGTGGTCAATCTGGCGGCGGATTTCACCCATCCGCTGACCGATGGCGTGACCGGCTATCTGACGGCGGATTATTCCTATCGCTCGGCGCAGAACCTGCTGACCGACGACAGCGCCGGTGGCCGGATCAACGGCTATGGCGTGGTCGATCTGCGCACCGGCGTGCGGTTCGGCGGCGGGCGCTACGATCTGTCCTTCTGGGCGCAGAACCTGTTCAACAAGGATTATCTGACGAATATCCAGGAGAATGAGGGCGGGTATTACGGCTATACCGGCGCGCCGCGCACCATCGGCGGAACGTTGCGCGCCGCGTTTTAGGTTACTCGAACTCGCGGATCAGCCCGTCGAGGATGCGGTGGGTGGTCGGGCTCTGGCAGGCGGCGCGCAGCTTGTCCACGGCTCCAACATCCTGCGCCAGCAAGGATTGCTTCGACAGCAGCAGGGAGAAAGGGAAGCTTTCGATCGGCAGCATCGACAGTTCGTCGGGCGAGATGCCGGCATTGCGGATCGCCCGGTCGCAGCCCGGGCGCACGCACACCGTGCCGGTCAGGCGATGCGCGGCCAGCATCTTGAAGCCCTGGGTCATGGTCAGCAGATCGACCGGTTCGGCGCCGTGAGTGAAGAATTCCTTCAGCAGGGCGCCGTTCCGGAAGGTTCCCACCCGAGTTCCTTCGAGCGCTTCGACGCTGTCCGAGGCGATGCTGTTCTTGTAATAGGCGATCGAAATGGTGAGGTTCGACGGTTCGCACAACGAGATCGCAAGCTCCAGCCGCTCGGGGCTGGGGACCAGCACGGTCAGGTCGATCGTGCCGACGCGCAGGCCGTGCATGATGCGGGGGATCGGCTGAACCTCGGTCTTGGGCCACAGGTCGGCGGCCCGGGCGACATAATCCATGAAGGAGCAGGCGGCGCCTTCCTCGGTTTCCTGATAGCCCCAGGGCTCGACCGTCGGGCATACCGTCTTGACGGCAGGCTGCTGGGCGGCGGCGCCGAAAGCGGCCATCAGGCCGGCGAACAGGAATGCGGGCGCCAGAGGAAAAGCTGCCATCCCCGAACCTCTTTCCACATAAGGATGAAGATAGGGCGCGAAACAACTCTCCGTCGAGCGTGATTTCCTCAGCGGCGATGAGGTAGAGTGTCGGCGACGACGGCTTTCGCCGCGCCAGCAGGAGTTCGAGAGATGGAGCCCACATCCCTGACCGGGCCGGTTTACACCTACAGCCCCTCGGTCAAGGCCGGCAAGGCATCGGGCAGTTCGATCCGGGACTATATCGACCCGGCCAACCAGCAGCCGGGTTCCGCCTTCAATCAGGCGGTGGCCGCCGCCGACCAGGCCGCGCGTGCCAGCAGCACGATCCAGGGCAAATCGGTCCAGGATTATGTCGCGGCCAACCGCGGCGTGTTCAACTTCGCCGCTTCGGCCAACGGCGCCAATGGCGACGGCAAGTCGATCCAGGATTACGAGGCCGGTGCCAAGGGCGAGTCGTCGACCGCGTCTTCCTCGTCATCTTCTTCCTCGTCTTCCTCTTCCTCGGGCGAGGCGGCGCAGGGGAAGAGCTTTCAGGATTATCTGAACGCCGCCGAGGGAACGGCTTCCTCGACCGCCCAATCCGCCGCCACGGCGCAGGAAGATGCCGCCTATACCGGCGCCGGCGAGACGATCCAGGATTACGTCGCGGCTTCCCGGGGAACCCCGAAGCCCTGACATGACGCGCTACAGTTCCTCGAAGACCGTCCTGTTCATCATATTGGAAGGGGCGCTGTTCGCAGTGCTCAGCTGGTATGTGCGCATGCTGGACGGCTCACCGATCGATCCGGTCATCCAGGGCGCCAGCGAAGGGCCGCGCCTGTTGCTGGCCGTCTGGTGGCTGGTCGGCGGGCGCCTGGCCGTGCATTTCGGACATCTGCTGCTGCGCCGGCAAAGCCGGGGGCAGGAGGTCCGCATGGTGTCGGATCTGGTCGCCGCGGTGATCTATCTGGCTACCCTGTTCGCCGTCATCCGCTTCGCCTTCGGATTACCCATCGGCGGTCTGCTGGCGACCTCCGGCATCATCGCCATCGTGCTCGGCCTGGCCCTGCAGAGCACGCTGGGCGACGTCTTCTCCGGCATCGCGGTCGGGCTCGAACGCCCCTACAAGGTGGGCGACATCATCACGGTCGATGGCGGGGTCGAGGGAACGGTGGTCGAGGTTAATTGGCGCTCGACCCTGATCGCCACCGGCAACAACAACATCGTCGTCATCCCCAACAGCCTGATCGCCAAGTCGCGCCTGGAGAACCGCAGCGCGCCGACCACCGTGCGCGGCGACAATGTGGCGGTCAGCCTGGACCCGCACATCGATCCGCGCCGCTGCCTGGCCACCCTCGGCGCCGCCGTGCGCGCCTGCCGCATCCTGCTGACCGAGCCGGCCCCGTCGGTGATCTGCAACGGGCTGCAGGGCGACGGGGCCCGCTACGAGATCTGGTATTCGGTGGCTTCCAGCCGCGACATTTCGGCGGCCCGCACCGAGCTCTACACCCAGATCCACCGCCATCTGCACCATGCCGGCATTCCGCTTGCGGTGCCCGGCCTGGCCAGCACCATTCCGGTCAAGGTGCCGACCATCAGCGATCTGCTGGAACAGTCCGATATTTTCGGCGTCCTCGCCGCCGAGGAACGGGCGGCGCTGGCCGAGCATTTCGTCAAAGTCTCGTTCGAGGCCGGTGACGTGCTGGTCAAGGAAGGCGATCCGCCGTCGATGCTCTATCTGCTGGTCTCCGGCACCGTCGAGCTTGGCCGGACGGATCGGTCCCTGACCTTGACCCGGCTGGGGCCGGGCGAGGCATTCGGATTGGTAGCCCTGATCACCGAGCGGAATTATTCGGTGTCGGCCACCGCCCTGACGGCTTTGACCGCCTATCGCATGACCAAGGAAGACATCGCCAATGCGATGAAGGCGCGCCCGCAGCTGATGGTCGGGCTGGAGGCGCTGGCCAAGCGCGGCGCGGAAATCCTCGACCGCGAACTGGCCTCTCACGAGGTCGAGCCGCTGAAGAGTCCGGAGATGTTCCTGTCCCGGCTGCGGCAGTTCCTGTCGCGGATCGGCGGTTAATTCCTCTTCTTTTTGGCGGTCAGCTGGTTCAGGGCTTCGACCCCGATCGAGAAACCGATGGCGGCATAGATGTAGCCCTTCGGCACATGGAAGCCGGCGCCGTCGGCGATCAGGGTCATGCCGATCAGCAGCAGAAAGCTCAAGGCCAGCATCTTGACGGTCGGATGCTTGTGGATGAAGGCGCTGAGCGGTCCCGAAGCCAGCAGCATGATGCCGACGGCGATGATGATGGCGACCGCCATCACCAGGAAATGCTCGGCCATGCCGACGGCGGTGATCACGCTGTCGAGCGAGAAGACGATGTCCAGCACCATGATCTGCAGCACCACCGAGGCGAAGCTCACGGCCTTGCGCGCAGGGGCGTCCTCGCCGGACTCATGTTCCATGCTTTCGTGGATTTCTACGGTGCCTTTATAGAGCAGGAACAGGCCGCCGCCGATCAGCACCAGATCGCGCCAGGACACGGAATGACCGGCGATCTCGACCAGGGGGCGGGTCAGCCCGACGATCCAGCTGATGGTGGCCAGCAGCAGAAGGCGCGTGATCAGCGCCAGACTCAGCCCGACCTTGCGCGCGCTTGGCTGCCTGTCCGGCGGCAGGCGCCCGGCCATCAGAGCGACGAAGACCAGATTGTCGATGCCCAGCACGATCTCGAGCACGGTCAGGGTCAGAAGACTCGCCCAGATTTCCGGATCGGTCAGCCAGGACATGCTTTCTCCTCCATATGTGGCCGACGCCCCCGGCTTCGGCCCGCTCAAGCGCCGCGCGGGCTTAGTGGTGAAAATAAAGCGGCAATAAGCCGTCTTATTTCCACCCCTATCGGGCGCGGCGCACCGGGTTGGCCATCACGTTGCGGATGGCGAAACTTGAATGGATGCGCAGGACGCCGGGCAATGTCGATAGTACGTCGGTATGGACGCGTTCGAATTCGGCGGCATTCTCGACCTCGACCTGCAGCAGATAGTCCGATCCGCCGGTCATCAGGTAACATTCGCGGATCTCGGGATGACGGCGCACCGCCACCTCGAAACGCTTGAGATAATCCTCGGTCTGGCGCTCCAGCGTGATGTTGACGATCACCGCGATCATCGAATCGCGCGCCGAATGGTCGGTAATCACCGTATAGCCGCGAATCACGCCGCCGCGCTCCAGCAGGCGGATGCGGCGCAGGCAGGCGGAGGGCGACAGGCCGACCTCTTCCGCCAGCTTGGCGTTGCTCATGCGTGCGTCGAGGCGCAGCAGGCGCAGGATGTTCTGATCGATCGAATCCAATTTTGTGCGATAGGCTCGAATGAATGACGATAATATCAATCTCTGCGCAATATTCTGCGGCAAATCAACATAAAATTGCGCGATCCTTGTGGCACGCTGAAGTCCTGTCCGCTTTGGGGGCTGTATAGTGGATTCCTATCGTTCGGGGTGCGTGAATCCGATGGTGGCAGCAGCGACATTGACCATCGATCTTGGTGCGCTGCGCGGCAATTACCGCGCCGTGCGCGCCGCTGCCGCGCCGGCTTCGGCCGGTGCCGTGCTGAAGGCCGATTCCTACGGCCTGGGCGCCGAGCGCATCGCGCCCGCGCTCTATGACGAAGGCTGCCGCGACTTCTTCTTCGCCCATCTGGCCGAGGCGCTGATCATCCGCCCGATCCTGGCGCCGGATGCCCGCCTGTTCGTGATGAACGGTCTGCAGCCCGGCACCGAGCGCGTCTGCGCCGAGGCCGGCCTGATCCCCATGCTGAATTCGCTCGAGCAGGTCGCCAATTGGTCGGCGCTCGGCGTTGCCGCGCCCGAACCGCTGCCGGCGGTTCTCCAGTTCGACAGCGGCATGTCGCGCCTCGGCATGGAACCGGCGGAAGCGCGCCGTCTGGCCTCCGAGCCGGCTCTGCTGGCCGGCGTGAAGCCGCTCTATGCGATGAGCCATCTGGCCTGCGCCGACGATCCGGCCGACCCCGAGAACGGCCAGCAGCTGGCCGCGATGGGTGAGGTGCGGACGCTGTTCCCGGCGCTGCCTTTGTGCCTGGCCAATTCGGGCGGTGTGTTCCTCGGCCCCGATTTCCACGGCGCCCTGGTTCGTCCCGGCATCGCGCTCTATGGCGGTATTCCCAATCCGCCGGCGGAAAAGGTGATCTCGCCGGTGGTGCGTCTCGACGTGCCGGTGATCCAGACCCGCACCGTGCCGCCCGGCACGCGCATCGGCTATGGCGGCGACTTTGTCGCGCCGGCCGAAATGCGCCTGGCGGCCATCGAAGCCGGCTATGCCGACGGCCTGCCGCGCCATCTGGGCGGCACCGGCGCCGCCTTCTTCGAGGGCGTGCGGCTGCCGATGGTCGGGCGCGTCTCGATGGACAGCGTGGTGATCGACATTTCCGGCCTGCCGCCCGGGACTTTGCGCCTGGGCAGCCGGGTTGAACTGATCGGCCCCCACCAGACGCTCGACCAGTTCGCGGCCGCCGCCGACACCATCGCCTATGAAATTCTGACCCGTCTGGGCCGGCGCTATCAGCGCATCTACAAGGATTAATCCATGAGGATCGTCATTCTCGGCGCCGGGGTCATCGGCGTGACCTCCGCTTATTACCTGGCCAAGGCCGGGCACGACGTGACCGTGCTGGACCGCCAGCCTGGTCCGGCGCTGGAGACCAGCTTCGCCAATGCCGGCGAGATCTCACCCGGCTATGCCTCGCCGTGGGCGGCGCCGGGCATTCCGGTCAAGGCGCTGAAATGGATGTTCATGAAGCACTCGCCGCTGGTCATCCGGCCCGGCGCCGCGCTGGCCGGCTGGCCCTGGCTGATGGCGATGCTGTCGAACTGCACCGAGGCGCGCTATGCGGTCAATAAGGGCCGCATGGTCCGCTTGGCCGAATATAGCCGCGACTGCATGATCTCGCTGCGCGGCGAGACCGGCATCGAATACGACCAGCGTACCCAGGGCACGCTGCAGGTGTTCCGCACCCAGAAGCAGATGGACGGCACGGCCAAGGACATCGAAGTGCTGCGCGAGGGCGGCGTGCCGTTCGAGGTGCTGGACGTCGATGGCTGCGCCAAATACGAGCCGGGCCTGGCCGCGGTTCGTGACAAATTGGTCGGCGGTCTGCGCCTGCCCAATGACGAGACCGGCGATTGTTTCAAATTCACCCAGGAACTCTACAAGCGCGCCGAAAGCCTGGGCGTGCGCTTCCTGTTCTCGCGTCCCGTCTCCAGCCTGCGCGTCGAGAATGGCCGCATCCGCGCCGCCGAGACCGAGCAGGGCCCGGTCGAGGGCGACGTGTTCGTCTCGGCCCTGGCCAGCTATGGCCCCGGCTTCCTGCGCACTCTGGGCATCGATCTGCCGGTTTATCCGGTCAAGGGCTATTCGATCACCGTGCCGATCGTCGATGCCGGCAAGGCGCCGGTTTCCACCGTGATGGATGAGACTTTCAAGGTGGCGATCACCCGTCTGGGCGACCGTATCCGCGTCGGCGGCATGGCCGAGATCGCCGGTTTCGCCCTCGACCTGCCGCCGGCGCGCAAGGAGACCCTGGTTCATTCGGTGGAGAGCCTGTTCGGCGGCGCCGGCGATCAGAGCCGCGCCACCTTCTGGACCGGCCTGCGCCCGATGACGCCGGACGGCACCCCGGTGATTGGCGCGACCCGCTACGACAATCTGTATCTTAATACCGGCCATGGCACGCTGGGCTGGACCATGGCTTGCGGCTCGGGCCGTGTGCTGTCCGATCTGATCAGCGGCAAGAAGCCCGATATCGAGACCGCCGACCTGGTGCTGTCGCGTTATCGCTGAGGATCAGGAATTGCCGAACAGCGCGCGGTGCGCCGCTTCGGTTTCGTCGTCGGCCGGGACCATGCTTTCCAGGCGCAGTTCCTGCGCCGTCGCGGCGTTCGGCGTGCCCACGGTCGTCACCAGCGAGAAATAGCGCAGCACCTGCCCGTGGAGGATGAAGCCGAGCGGGATCACCGGCGAGGGCGAGGCGAGGTCGATCGCCTTCGGCGTGCGCCAGGCCGGGTTCACGCCCGGATAAGCGAGCAATTCGTCCAGCAGGGCCTGAGCTCCGGCGGTTTCGCGGCGCAGGCGCTGCAGCATCGCCTCGGCGACGATCGGCCAATCGGCGATGCAGGGACGCAGGCCGGCCGAATCGAACATCAGGCGCAGCATGTTGCGGGGGGGCGGAAAGGCTTCCAGATCGGTGAAGCGGCCGAAGAAACGCGGCGCCGCCCGGTTGGTCTTCAGCACGGTCCAGTCGCGGTCCATCACCAGGGCGGGAAAGGGCTCGTGATGGGCCAGCATGCGCTCCAGCGCCCTCGTCACGCTGCTCATTTCTTCCGCATTCCAGGGAGCCTCGGAATAGACCGGCGCATAGCCGGCCGCCAGCAGCATCGCGTTGCGGTCGCGCAAGGGGACCTCCAGCGCCTGCGCCAGATCGAGCAGCATCTGCCGGCTGGGCACGCTGCGGCCGCTTTCGACGAAACTGATATGGCGCTGCGAGACGCCGCTATCGAGCGACAGGTCCAATTGGCTGCGCCCGCGGACGCCGCGCCAGTGACGCAGTAGGTCTCCGGCGCCGTTGACCTCGTTACGCATTGTCATGACCTCGGTCTGGTGGACGAGATGGCAGGAAAATGGACCTGCGAGGGAATCGTCTCAATTACTTGGGAGGTAATAATCATTTTTCACCTCCCGGTTGCTAAGGTTGCTATTGTCACGATCCGACGGCGGGAGAGGGGGACTGCTTGACGAGACTCAGCGGGGTGGGGCTGGTGTGCGCGGGCGCGTTTTTGCTGATGCTGCCCGCTTTGTGGAACGGATTTCCGTTCATTTTCTTCGATAGCGGCGATTATCTGTCGGCGACATTGACCGGCGAGCGGGTGGTCTATCGCGATCCGGTCTATGGCTTTCTGGCCGCGCCGCTGCATGCGGGGCTCTCCTTATGGGGTGTCGCCGCCGCGCAAGGCCTGACGGCCGCCTGGGTGCTGTGGGAAGTGGTTGGCAGGGTAAGGCCGGGCGCGGGCCGGGGAGGGATCTATCTCGCCGTGATGGCGCTGCTGGCGTTCGGTTCGTCTCTGCCCTGGTTCACCGGCCAGATCATGCCCGATATCTGGGGCGCGTTGGCGGTGCCGATGGTCTTCCTGCTGGCCCTGGGCGATCTGCCGCCCGCCAGGCGGGGCGTGCTGGCCGGGCTGCTGGCGATAGCCGTGTCGTGCCATCTCAGCTTTCTGCCGCTGGGGGCAGGATTGGTGGTGGTTCTGCTACTGTTGTACGTCCCGCTCAAACGGCGCGGCCTGTCGGTGCGGCTGAAGGCGGTAGCCGGGGCGGTGGCAACGGCTCCCATCATCGTGATCTGCGGCAATCTGGCCCTGGGCGGCCCGCCGGTGCTGAGCCAGACCGGCCATGCCTTTCTGCTCGCCCGCCTGGTGCAGGATGGGCTGGCGCGCCAGACTCTCGACCGGCTCTGCCCCGATCCGAGCTTGACCCTGTGCGATCTGCGGGCGCGGCTTCCCGCCACCGCCAATGATTTCCTGTGGAGCGACAGCGAGGCGTTCGCCCGGAGCGGCGGCTGGCTGGGCAGCCGGGTGGAAGCCGACCGCATCATCTCGTCCAGTCTGCGCCTGTTTCCGCGCGACCATCTGCTCAGCGCCCTGCGGCTGTCGGGGGAGCAGCTGATCGAATTTTCGACCGGTGACGGGCTGGAATCCCAGGCCGAACCGTGGGGCGTGATCGAGGCGCATTTTCCCGCCGATCTGCGCTCTTACGTCTCGGCCCGCCAGCAGACCGGACGCCTGCCGCTGGCCGAGATCAACGAGCTGCATGTCCCTCTCGCGGCGGTCGCCATGGCGCTGCTGCCCTGGCTGGCCTTCGTGGCCTGGCGGCGGGGGCGCTGGCGCGAGGCGGCGGGCGTGATGCTGGTCGGGGCGTCGCTGTTGGGCAACGCGGTGATCTGCGGCGTTCTGTCCAACCCCAATGACCGCTATGAAAGCCGCATGGTCTGGCTGGCGGTGTTCGTTGCCGGTTTAGCGTTCGCTAACCGGCCAGCTCCTTCATCGGCACGCTGAGATCGGCCAGGCGGCCGGGATCGAGCAGTGTCTTTTTCTCGATCAGCACCTTGCCGGCCATGAATTCCGGCGGGGCATTGACCGCTTCGACCGCCACCACGCGGTTCTGCTGCAGATGGAACAAAGCGAAGCGGGCGGCGGAGAGGTCGCCGCGCAGCACGATGCGGTCGGTTTCGAAGGGGACGCCGGCGATCTGCAGCTTCAGGGCGAACTGATCCGACCAGAACCACGGCACTTCCGGGGCCGGCGCGGGGCGGCCGAGGATGGCCGAGACCGCCTGCTTGGCCTGTTCCAGCGCGTTGGGCACGCTTTCGAGGCGGAACATGCGATGGCCGTAAAGCGGCATCGGCCGCCAGGTGACGTCGCCGATGGCGAAGATGGAAGGGTCCGACGTGCGGGCCTCGGTGTCGACGACGATGCCGCGCTCGCAGGTCAGGCCGGCTGCGCGCGCCAATTCGTCGCACGGATCGGCGCCGATGCCGACCACCACCGCGTCGCACGGAATCTCGCGGCCGTCGGCCAGATGCAGGGCGCCGGCATCGAAGCGCTGGATTTGCGCGCCGGTCAGGATTTCCACGCCCTTGGCGCGGTGATGGCGGTCGAAGAAGTCCGACAAAGCCGGCGAGGCGACCCGCGCCAGGATGCGGTCTTCGCGTTCCAGCACGGTCGGGAGTGCGCCCAGCTCGATGGCCGAGGCGGCGACCTCCAGCCCGACATAGCCGCCGCCGACGATGGCCAAGCGGGCGCCGGGCTGGATCGCGGCTTTCAGGCGCTCGGCATCGGCCAGGCTGCGCAGCACATGCATCCGGGCCGGATCGGCGCCATCCAGGGTCAGGGTGCGCGGGCGGCAGCCGGTGGCGAGGATCAGCGCGTCATAGGCGATCGCTTCGCCATCGGACAGCAGGACGGTCTTAGTCTCGCGCCGGATAGTGCCGACGGTGACGCCGAAGCGGGCCGTCACCTTGTTATCGGCGTAGAAGGCGTCCGGGCGCAGCTTCAGCCCGTCCGCCTGCACGGCGCCCTTGAGATAGGCCTTCGACAGAGGCGGGCGCTGATAGGGCGCAACCGGTTCCTCGCCGAGCAGGGTGACGTCGCCCTGATGGCCGAAATGGCGCAGCAGCACGGCGGCGGTGCCGCCCGCGTGACCCGCGCCCACAATGACTACATTCATTGCTTCTCCCCGAGGCGCCGGATCACCGAGATCAGCAGGCTGAGGCCGGTCTCGATGCTTTCCTCGATATGGTCGCGGGTGATGGCCAGTTCCTTGTCGCTGCGGTCGAGATTCTCCAGCAGCACCAGATTGCCCAGGGTGATCACCGAGAATTGCACATAGGCCGCTTCGACCTGATGGGCGCCCAGATTGGCTTTCCTCAGGGCGTTCATCACCGCGTCGCGGACGATGGCGGCATGGGGTTGAACGCGGGCATTGACCGCGCGGGCCAGGATCGCCGCGGCGACGCCGGGATAGCGCGAATAGGCCCGCCGCGCGGTGGCCGAGACGGCGCGCAGGGTCTCTTCCCAGTTCAGCCCGGTGAAGTCCGGCATATGGCGGGCGAGGATCTCGTCGAACAGGGTGACGAGCATCTCCTCCTTGTCGCGCACATGGTGATAGATCAGCCGGGGCGACACGCCGAGGTCGGATGCGACACGGCGCATGTTGATTGCGGCTAGCCCTTCGTGCTCGGCAATGGTAAGCAGCGCAGTAACCAATCGGTCACGGTCCAGCGCCGGACCCTCGTCCAATCGCCGGCGGCCGCGTCTGCGGGGTGATGTGTCGGTGGAAATCTGGCAATCTCCGTGTGGTGGGACGATTAATATATACGTAGTGGAATTTTTAGCAAAGAGAACCCCCAAGGGAAAGAAATGATGGACATCGCGCACCTGATCCCCGCCGTCATCGAAGCCGGGGCCTGCGTCATGGCCCATCGCGCCGCCGGGGTGCTGGCCGAGCAGAAAAGCGATCTGTCCCCGGTGACGGCCGCCGACCGCGAGGCCGAGGCGATCCTGCTGGCGGCCTTGTCCGCCGCGGCGCCGGACATTCCGGTGATCGCGGAGGAGGAGGCCGCCGCCGGCCGTCTGCCCGATGTCGACCAGCAGTTCTTCCTGGTCGATCCGCTCGACGGCACCAAGGAATATGTTCGCGGCGGCGACGATTTCACCGTCAATGTCGCCCTGATCGACCAGGGCGTGCCGGTCGCCGGCATCGTCTATGCCCCGGCGCAGGCGACCCTCTGGTGGGCCGACGTTCCCAAGCGCCTGGCCATGCGCGGTGTGGTCGAGGACGGCAAGCTGGTCCAGAAGCGCCCGATCGGCGTGCGCCCGTGCGGCGGGCGCCCCAAGGCGGTGGCGTCGAAATCCCATCCACATCCCGCCACCGAGGCTTTCCTGACCGCCTGCGGGTCGGAAGAGCGCGTCTCGGTCGGATCGTCGCTGAAATTCGTTTTGGTGGCGGAAGGAGTTGCCGATCTTTATCCGCGCCCGTCTCCCACCATGGAGTGGGATACCGCGGCCGGCCATGCGATTTTGCTGGCGGCGGGCGGACGGGTGTTCGACCTCGACGGCCAGCCGCTGACCTACGGCAAGGCGAAATTCTTCAATCCCGGCTTCGTCGCGACCGGTCCCTATCATCCGCCGGTCATGCGGGATTTCATGCCTGAGGTGGAAGCGTGAGCATCGAACTTACCCATCTGCGCCGCCTGGAAGCGGAAAGCATCCAGATCTTCCGCGAAGTGGTGGCCGAGACCGAAAATCCGGTGATGCTCTATTCGGTGGGCAAGGACAGCGCCGTGATGATGCATCTGGCGCGCAAGGCCTTCTTCCCGGCGATGCCGCCTTTCCCGCTGCTGCATGTCGACACGACGTGGAAGTTCCGCGCCATGTACGAGCTGCGCGACCGCATGGCCAAGGAAAGCGGCATGCAGCTGCTGGTCCACCAGAACCCGGACGCCCTGGCGCGCGGCATCAATCCGTTCGACCATGGCGGCCTGCATACCGATCTGTGGAAGACCGAAGGCCTGAAACAGGCGCTCGACAAATACGGCTTCGATGCGGCCTTCGGCGGCGCGCGCCGCGACGAGGAGAAGAGCCGCGCCAAGGAGCGTATCTTCTCGTTCCGCTCGGCCAATCACCGCTGGGACCCGAAGAATCAGCGCCCCGAGCTCTGGCGTCTCTACAATACCAAGAAGGCCAAGGGTGAGAGCATCCGGGTGTTCCCCATCTCGAACTGGACCGAGCTGGACATCTGGCAATACATCCATCTGGAAAACATCCCGATCGTGCCGCTCTATTTCGCCGCCGAACGGCCGACGGTCGAGCGCGACGGGCTGATCCTGATGGTCGATGACGACCGCTTCCGCCTGAAACCGGGTGAAAAGCCGGTGATGCGCTCGATCCGCTTCCGCACCCTGGGCTGCTATCCGCTGACCGGTGCGGTGGAAAGCCATGCGGCGACCCTGCCGGAAGTGATCCAGGAAATGCTGCTGACCACCACCTCCGAGCGCCAGGGCCGCGCCATCGACCATGACCAGGCCGCCTCGATGGAGAAGAAGAAGCAGGAGGGCTATTTCTGATGAGCGTTTATGAGCCCGAGGCCCTGATCGCCAAGGATATCGACGCCTATCTCGACCAGCATCAGCATAAAAGCCTGCTGCGCTTCATCACCTGCGGTTCGGTCGATGACGGAAAATCGACGCTGATCGGGCGGCTGCTCTACGATTCCAAGATGATCTTCGAGGATCAGCTGGCGGCGCTGGAAGCCGACAGCAAGCGGGTCGGCACCCAGGGCCAGAACATCGATTTCGCGCTGCTGGTCGACGGCCTGGCCGCCGAACGCGAGCAGGGCATCACCATCGATGTCGCCTATCGCTTCTTCACCACCGAGAAGCGGAAATTCATCGTCGCCGACACGCCCGGCCACGAGCAATATACCCGCAACATGGTGACCGGCGCCTCGACCGCCGATCTGGCGGTGATCCTGGTCGATGCGCGCAAGGGCGTGCTGACCCAGACCCGCCGCCATTCCTATCTGGCCCATCTGCTGGGCATCCGCCATCTGGTGCTGGCGGTCAACAAGATGGATCTGGTGGGGTACAGCCAGTCCACCTATGACAAGATCGTCGCCGATTACGCCGCCTTCGCCGCCTCGATCGGCATAGCCGGCTTCACGCCGATGCCGATCTCGGGCTATCAGGGCGACAATGTCACCACGCGCTCGGCCCATACGCCCTGGTATCAGGGGCCGACCCTGATCGGGCATCTGGAGAGCGTCGAGCTGGACGTCGCCGCCGACCAGGCCAAGCCGTTCCGCCTGCCGGTGCAGTGGGTCAACCGTCCCAATCAGGATTTCCGCGGATTTGCCGGCATGATCGCCGGCGGCACGGTCCGCCCCGGCGACAAGGTGCGCATCCTGCCGTCGGGCCACACCAGCACGGTGTCGCGCATCGTCACCTTCGATGGTGATCTCGATGCGGCGGTGGCCGGCCAGTCGGTGACGCTGACCCTGGCCGACGAGGTCGATTGCTCGCGCGGCGACGTCATCGCCGCCGCCTCCGATCCGTGCCAGGTCGCCGACCAGTTCGAAGCGACCATCGTCTGGATGGCGGCCGAGCCGATGCTGCCGGGCCGTCCCTATTGGCTGAAGCTGGGCACCCAGCTGGTGACCGCCAACGTCCAGGCGCCGAAATATCAGGTCAATGTCAACACGATGGAGCATCTGGCGGCCAAGACGCTGGAGCTGAATGCCATCGGCGTCGCCAATCTGTCGACCGACCGCCCGATCAGCTTCGAGCCTTATTCGGCCAGCCGCGATCTCGGCGGGTTCATCCTGATCGACAAGCTGACCAATGCCACGGTGGCGGCCGGCCTGCTGCATTTCTCGCTGCGCCGCAGCCAGAACGTCCATTGGCAGGCGCTCGACGTCAGCCGCGAAGCCCATGCCCGCCTGAAAAATCAGAGCCCGGCGGTGCTGTGGTTCACCGGCCTGTCGGGCGCGGGCAAATCGACCATCGCCAACAGGGTCGAGAAGAAGCTGCTGCGCATGAACCGGCACACCTTCCTGCTGGACGGCGACAATGTGCGCCACGGGCTGAACAAGGATCTCGGCTTCACCGATGCCGACCGCGTCGAGAACATCCGCCGCGTCGGCGAGGTGGCCAAGCTGATGACCGATGCTGGCCTGGTAGTGCTGACCGCCTTCATCTCGCCCTTCCGCGCCGAGCGCGAGATGGTGCGCCAGATGATGGCGCCCGGCGAGTTCTTCGAGATCTTCATCGACACGCCGCTGGCCGATGCCGAGCAACGCGACGTCAAGGGTCTCTACAAGAAGGCGCGGTCCGGCACGCTGAAGAACTTCACCGGCATCGACAGTCCGTACGAGCCGCCGGAAAACCCGGATTTGCGCATCGACACCACCAAGGTGACGCCCGACGAAGCCGCCGAGATGGTGATCAAGCTGCTGTTCGGCGAGCTTTAATTTTTTCACCACGAAGACACGAAGAGAGGGACTGCCGCGCCGGAATTATTGCGGCAATAACCTCTCGATCTTCGCCGCCAGCGCCTCCGGCTTGACGGTCGGGGCGTAGCGGCCGACCACCCGGCCATCGGGGGAGATCAGGAACTTGGTGAAGTTCCACTTGATGTTCGATGTGCCGAACAGGCCGCGTTTCTGCTTCTTCAGATACCCGTAGAGCGGGTCCGCGTGCGGCCCGTTGACGTCGATCTTGGCGAACAGCGGGAAGGTCACGTCATAGGTGGTCGAGCAGAAATTGGCGATTTCCGCCGCGTCGCCGGGTTCCTGCGCGCCGAACTGGTTGCAGGGGAAGCCCAGCACCTCGAAGCCGCGCCCGCCATATTTGCGGTGCAGGGCTTCCAGTCCGGCATATTGCGGGGTGAAGCCGCATTTGCTGGCGGTGTTGACGACCAGCAGGGCGCGGCCCTGGAACTCGGACAGCGGCTTGGCCTGGCCATCCGGCAGCTTGGCAGAGAAGTCGTAGATCGAAGTCATGCCCCTATCTAGCCACCGGCCGCGGGCCGAGACAAGTCGGGCTTGCATCCCCGGTTGAGTTCACCGAGTGTGAAAGGAACGCAGGGAGGTCAGCGAAAAGTGAGGGGATCGTTCCGCGCTGCCATGGGCGTGGTCCTCATGCTCGGTTCAGGGGCGGCTTGGGCCCAGGATATGTTCGACAGCGGCCGGCTGCTGGCTACCGGAGGCGTGTCCCAGGTGGAAGGTGCCGGCGGCGGCGGATTGGCGGTCTGGTCGCTGATCACCGGCTACGGTTCGCGCGACGGCATCGGCGTCGATGCTCACGTCACCTATGTTCCCCTGTCCGATTTCTCGCTGCTGACCGAAGGGGCGGCGGTCGGCCTGTTCGACCGGGTCGAACTGTCCTATGCGCGCCAGACTTTCGATACGCGGGATGCCGGCATCCGCCTCGGCCTGGGCAAGGGCTTCAAATTCGATCAGGACATCCTGGGCGCCAAGGTCCGCCTGTTCGGCGACGCGGTCTTCGACCAGGACAGCTGGGCGCCGCAGGTGGCGGCGGGCGTACAGTACAAGATGAACGACCGCGGCGATGTCATCCGCGCCATCGGCGGCCGGCATGACGGCGGCACGGATTATTACCTGGCGGCCAGCAAGCTGTTCCTGGCGGAAAGGCTGCTGGTCAACGCCACCCTGCGCGAGACCGAGGCCAACCAGTACGGACTTCTCGGCTTCGGCGGCGGCAATGGCGGCTATTCCACTCAGTTCGAGGGCGGGGCGGCCTTTCTGCCCGTCCGGTCGGTGGCGCTGGGCTTCGACTACCGCACCAAGCCGGACAATCTCAAATTCGCCAAGGAAGACGACGCGTTCGACATCTTCGTCGCGTGGTTCGTCAATAAGAACCTGTCCCTGACCCTGGCCTATGCCGATCTTGGCGATATAGCCCTGCAAGGCCGCCAGGATGGCGCTTATCTGTCTCTTCAAGTGGGGTTCTGATGCTGCTTGCTTTTTCGACCTGGCCCGAAATCGAGGACAGGCTTACCCGGTCCAAGGCGGTGGTGGTTCCGATCGGCTCGAACGAACAGCATGGCCCGACCGGCCTTCTGGGCACCGACTGGCTGTGTCCCGAAATCATCGCTCACGCGGCCGAGAAGCAGGGCGACCTGCTGGTGGCTCCGACCTTCAATATCGGCATGGCACAGCACCATCTGGGCTTTCCCGGCACCATTTCGCTGCGGCCGTCGGTGTTTCAGGCAGCCATTGTCGATTGGGTCAATTCGCTGGCCCGGCACGGCTTCACGCGGATCTATTTCCTCAACGGCCATGGCGGCAATGTCGCCTCGATCGAGGCGGCCTTCTCCGAGATCTATGCCGGCTGGTCGTTCCGCGGCGAGCCTTGCCCGTTCGCGCTCAAGCTGAAGAATTGGTGGGACCTGACCGGCGTGCTGCGCCTGACCCGCGAGCAATTCCCCACCGGCCACGGCAGCCACGCCACCCCGGCCGAGATCGCGGTGACCCAGGCGGCCTATCCGGATTTCATCAAATCCGCCAATTACGCCCCGCAGATCGCGCCGAACGGCCCGATCCGCGATGCCGCCGACTACCGGGCCCGCTTCGCCGACGGCCGTATCGGCTCCGATCCCGGGCTGGCGACCCCGGAGAAGGGCAGGGAGCTGATCGACAAGGCGTCGACGGCGCTCCTGGGCGACGTCGAGGAATTCGAGAACGAGGAAAGCCCGGCATGAAAACTCTGCTGATCGGTCTCCTCCTGCTGGCCGGCGCGGCCACCGCTGAAGAAGGGTCCGTCACCATTCCGCCGGTGACCGTTCCCTTCTCCGCCTATGCCAGCCAGGCGGCGCGGCATTATTACGAGACCGATCTGCGCGACGTCCATCCGGACTTCCCCAGCCTCGCCGAGGCGCGTGCCTATTACGACAAGTGGAACGCCGATCAGGCGGCGCGGGCGAAGCAGAATTACGCGGTCGAGATCCATGCCGAGACCATCGGCGGCGTGCCGACCGACGTGATCATCCCCAAAGGCGGCCCGGCGCCGCGCAACCGCAACCGGGTGCTGATCAATCTGCATGGCGGCGCCTTCCTGTGGGGCGCGCGCGACGGCGGTCAGGCGGAATCGATCCCGGTGGCGGCGCTCGGCGTGATCGAGGTGATCACGATCGATTACCGCGAAGGGCCGGAGAACCATTTTCCCGCCGCTTCCGAGGATGTCGCATCGGTCTATGCCGAGCTGCTGCAGCGTTACCGGCCCGAAAATATCGGTATTTTCGGCTGCTCGGCCGGCGGCATCCTGACGGCCGAATCGGTGGCCTGGTTCCAGAAGCATAATCTGCCGCGCCCGGGCGCCATCGCCATGCTGTGCAGCGGCGCCAAGCCGTTCGAGGGCGATTCCGCCTATCTGGCGCCGATCCTCAACGGCGACAAGCCGGTGACGCCGCAGGACGCGGTGGCTCGGCTGGCGGCGCTGCCCTATTTCACCGGCGCCGAGATCGCCGATCCGCTGGTGTTCCCCGGCGTTTCCGACACGGTAATGGCGCAGTTCCCGCCCACCGCCATCCTGACCGGCTCGCGCGATTTCGCCATGAGCGCCGCCCTCGACACCGCCAACCAGCTCAACCGGCTGGGGGTCGAGGCCGAGCTGCATGTGTGGGACGGCATGTCGCACGCTTTCATGATGCTGTCGCAGCTGCCCGAAGCGCGCGAGGCGAACTACACCCTGGCCCGTTTTTTCGACCGCCATCTCGGGATGAAGCCGAAAGGGTGAGGGCGGTCTGTGACCGAATTGGGGCCGCGCCAAGTGCCATAGTTTACGCCGAGGAAAGCCATAATTCGGACATCAAGCGCGACTAGCTTTTTCCTCACGGATCACTCAGAGATCCTGGAGGAGTACAGATCATGTTGCTTAAAGCCGCTGGTGCCACTTTCGTTGCCGCTGCCCTGGTAGCCGCCCCGCTCGGCCAGGCTTCCGCGCACGATCATGTCAACGCCGTCGTCGCCGGGACCCTGCTGGGTGCCGCCGTGGTCGGCACCGCCATCGCCGCCGGCGCGCAGCCGGTCTATGCGGCGCCCGCTCCGGTCTATGCCCAGCCGGTTTATGCCGCGCCCCCGCCGGTGGTCTATGCCGCCCCGGGCTATTACGCGGCCCCCGGCTATTACTATGGCTGGCATCCGCACCCGCACTATTACTGGCATGGCGGCTATTACCGCCGCTAAAAAACAGCAGCAATAGCTGCTTTCCCATCTTGAATCTCCCCTGTTCCGCGGCAAGCTCTTGGACACACACTCAGTCCAAGAGTCCGGAACAGGGGAGAATTCAATGGCTTACCGTACCGCCTTCCTTCGACGCACCGCTCTGGCGGGTCTTGTCGGCCTTATGACCCTTTCGGCTGCGGCTCAGGAAGCCAAGCAGCCGTTGCCGCCCGGTTCGGCGCTGATCGGCCGCCCCGAGAACCCGGAAGCCGCCAAGCTGGCGCCGGTCTCGGCGCCGCCGCTGCCCACCGCGGCCGACAAGCTTCCCACCGCCAAGCTGCATCTTCCCCCGGGCTTCTCGATCGAGGTCTATGCTTCCGGCGTCGGCAATGCGCGGTCTCTCCGGGAAGGCACCAAGGGCACCGTGTTCGTCGGCTCCCGCCTGCTCGACAAGGTCTACGCCATCACCCCGAACGACCATAAGGTCAAGGTGATCGCTTCGGGCCTGCACCGCCCCAACGGCGTGGCGTTCCATGATGGAACGCTCTATATCGCCGAGCTGTCGCAGATCTCGAAGATCGACAATATCGAGGACACTCTCGACAATCCGGCCAAGCCGACGGTGATCTACAGCGATCTGCCCAAGGACGAGGCGCATGGCTGGAAGTTCATCTCGATCGGCCCCGACAACCGCCTCTATATCCCGGTCGGCCAGCCCGGTAACAACGAGCCGCGCGATCCCGACCATGCGCAGATCCGCCGCATCAATCTCGACGGCTCGGGTGCGGAAGTGGTGGCCATCGGCGTGCGCAACACCGTGGGCTTCGACTGGAGCCCGGTCAGCAAGGAACTCTATTTCACCGACAATGGCCGCGACTGGATGTCCGAGGACGTGCCCGAGGACAAGCTGAACCGCCTGACCAAGGCGCATGAGGATTTCGGCGTGCCCTATTGCTATCAGGGCAACATCTCGGACCCCGAATTCGGCTGGGGCCATTCCTGCAGCGACTATACCCCGCCGGTGGCGCTGATGGGCGCCCATACCGCGGCGCTGGGCATGCGTTTCTATGCCGGCTCGATGTTCCCCGCCGAATATAAGGACGCCATCTTCGTCGCCCGCCACGGCTCGTGGAATCGCAGCAAGAAGCTGGGCGGCGACGTGGTGGTGGTGAAGCTCAACAAGGACGGCTCGGTCAAATCGATCGAACCCTTCCTGACCGGCTTCATCGCCGACAATAATTATCTCGGCCGTCCCGTCGACGTGCAGCCGCTGAAGGATGGCTCGCTGCTGGTCTCGGACGATTGGAACGGCGCGGTCTACCGCGTCACCTATAAGGGCAAGGGCAAGTGAACCGGGTTGTTCTGAGCATGCTGGCCGTCTCCGCTTTGGCGGGGACGGCTTTCGCCGTTGGTCCTGGAATGGCGGCCTACGCCGCCGTGCCGGAAAAGGCCGAAGTCTGCCTGACGTGCCATGGCGAAAATGGCCAGTCGCAGACGGAAAACATCCCCTCGCTGGGCGCCCAGCAGCCGGCCTATACGCTGATCCAGCTTTATATGTTCCGCGAAAAGCTGCGTACGTCCGAGATCATGAACGGCATCGCCAAGGATCTCACCGACGACGATCTGCGCACCCTGTCCGATTTCATCGGCACCCTGCCCAAGCCGCAGCCGCCCGCCGATGCCGGCGACCCGGCCCGCATGGCCGCGGCCAAGGCGCTGGTCGACAAGGAACATTGCAATTCCTGCCACAGCGCCGATTTCTCGGGCCGCGACAACATCCCGCGCCTGGCCAATCAGCGCGAGGATTACCTGCTGCAGACCCTGCGCGACTATAAGAGCAACAAGCGCGCCGGCTATGACGGCACCATGGCCGAAGTGCTGGGTCCGATCACCGACGCGCAGATCGTCGAGCTGGCTTATTACATGGCGCGCGTTCGTCCCTGACTGTCATGCCCGCGCAGGCGGGTATCCAGATTTGAGGCCGCAGGACCGGGAGGTTCTGCGGCCTTTTTTCAACACAGATGAACACAGATGCGGCTTCGCCTTACGCAGATGGACACAGATAGGCTTGTGCATTCACATGCGGCCTGGCGACCACGACATAGGGAATTTTTACCACTCAGCTCCCAAGTATCGAGCGATGTCATCAAGAGACTTTTGTCGCTCGTTCATTATGCGAACTGAGCATGCCTGGGCGACTAAAGCAGAGGCAGATCCTCCTGCTGCGCGCATTTCCAATGTACATTCGCGCTTCGACCACTGCTCCCATAAGACCTGACTTTCCGCTATGCTCGGGCGCAAATCGGCGCTGTCCCCGGGTCCTTCGAAATCGGTCTTTGCAGCACTCACTGCCCGATCGTAGCTCTTATGCATGTCGGCTTGGGCTGATTCGAACTTTCGTGCCCAGCATTCGCTTATTTCCGCGCTGGTACGGGCCTTTATAGTCCCGTCTGTGCACTCTAAGGGCTTCGCACCCGCAGGGGCGCATATCAGAAGCGCGCCGGCTATATAAAGCGAAAGTGAAATTCTCCATTTTTGCATTGCTGCACTCCGGGCCTTGTTGGGTCTGGCGCCGCCATGACGAACTTCAATCTGTGTCCATCTGTGTTCATCTCATTCATCCGTGTACGCCGTAGGCCTGCGGACTTCACGATGAGACGGTCAGAACGACGCGGTTATCCCGCCGATCACCGTCAGCGGCTCACCGGGGAAATATTCATTCACCCCGGTGGTGGTGATCGCCGCGCGGTCCGCGTAGGGCCGGTTGGTGAGGTTCAGGATCTTGCCGTGCAGGGTCAGATTGTCCGACAGCTTGGCGGTGGCGCGCAGGTTCAGCAGCTCATGTCCGCCGTATGAGTGGGTGTCGGCATTGTCGAGGGTGTAGCTGCCCATATGCACCCATTCCAGCTCGGCGCGGATGCCGGGCTGCAGGGTGTAGCCGAGGCGGGTGTTGGCGATGGTGTGCGGCGCCTCGGGCATGTCCGAGCCCTTGGTCACGCTGTTGATCGCGGTGCTGTCCGCCCGCGTGAAGGCGTAAGTGTGCCGCGCATAGGTGCCCGAGAAGCCGACATCGAAGCCATAGGCGAGCGGGGCCGACATGCCCAGCTCGATGCCGCGATGGTCGGTCTTGCCGTCGGGCACATTGGTGCCGTCGGCGGCGCGGTAGAAATAATGGTCCTTATGCATCCAATAGCCGTCCAGGTCGAAGGTGACCCCATGGACGGTGCCGCGCGTGCCGATTTCGGCGGATTGCAAAGTCTCGGATTTGACCTGCCCGACCACCTGCTTGTTCTGCAGTTCGTAGAGGTCGGTGACCTGGGGCGCCCGGGCGCCTTCTGACAGGTTGATGTAGCTCGACAGCGCCTTGTCCCATTCCTGCACCAGGCCGAGCTTCGGCGTCACGGTGAGGAAATCGTCGCTGCGGTCCGGCGGGCGCTGATAGAGGCCGAAAATGCCGCTGCTGGCCTCGTTCGAATAATCATAGGCGGTTTCTTCGGCGCGGATGCCGGCGGTCAGGCGGGTATGGTCGAGGATCTGCCATTCGCTGTGGATATAGGGCGCGGCGGTCTTGGCCTGGACGTTGAGGTCGTAATGCAGCCCGTGGATATAGACGCTCTTGCCCAGGGTGAAGGTCGGCAGGTTCTGGAATTCGGTGAACCAGCCGTCGGTATATTCGGTGTCGAAGCCGAAGATCAGCTGGTGCCCGCCCTCGAAATTCTTATACAGCATGGTCTGGGCGCCGAAGCTGTAATGGGCGTTGGTCTGGATCGCCAGCGACGGCAGGAAATGCATCAGGAAATTCATCGCGGTATAGCGCGTGAAGGGCGTGACGCTCAGCTCCAGCCCGTCGCCGAAATCATGCTGCCAGCGCACCGCACCGCGGATCGAATCCGCCTTGCGATAGGCGTTGGGCACCGGATTGGTCTTGGCCAGGGCATAGTTCAGATAGGAATCGTTGCCCTGCAGATAAGCCCCGGTCTGCTGGTTGAGCTGCTGGCCCGATATCGTGGTGGTCACGGTATCGGCGCCGCCGGTCCAGACATCGCGCAGCACCATTTTCTGCTCGTCGACGCGGGTATCGTCGCGCCAGCCGCTATTATGGTCGTTCTCGGCGCTGACCCGGAAAGCATTGTTGCCGATGGTGTCGCTGACCGTGCCCAATTGCTGCCAGAGGCCGAACTCTCCCGCCGTCAGGTCGAGCTGGCCCTCGAGCCCTGCCGAGGGTGCGCGCGGGATGAAATTGACCAGCCCATGCACCGCGTTCGATCCATAGAGCGCGCTGCCCGGTCCGCGCACCACCTCGATCGAGCCGGCCTGCTCGGCATTCGCCTCATAGAGTCCGTTGACGTTGCCGAAGCCGGCCGAGCGCAGCGGTATCCCGTCTTCCAGATAGAGCACCGAGCCCTGTCCGGCGCCGCCATTCAGCACCGGTCCGCGAATCGCCGTGGTGTGCTCCTCGCCGCTGCCCTGCTGGATATTGACGCCGGGCAGCTGATTGAGGATCTCCGCCGGCCGCTGCGGCGCGGTGAACTGGATCTGGTCGGTCGACAGCACGGCGTCGTTACCGGCCAGATCCAGCAGCTTGGTGCCGCTGCGGGTACCAGTGACGACGATGGTTTCGTCATCGGCCCAGGCGGGCAGAGACACGAAAAAGGCCGTAGCGAGAAGGAGTTGAGCGCGCATGACGGGACTCAGTGTAAGCCCGATTCCCGCCGCGCCGAAGGTTCAATATTTGTAGCGGACGCGGAAAATGATCATCCGGGGATCGTCCGGCAGGACCGCCACCGACGGGCCGCTCTGATAGGCCGTGCTGAACCAATGGACGTCGGTCAGGTTGCGGCCTTCCAGGCTGAAGGTCAGATGGGTCTCGGGCAGGTCGTAAGTGACCGAGGCGTCGTACAGCGTGTGGCCCTTGGTGATGGCCAGCGGATCGTTGGCGACGCTGTTCTGGTACTGGTCGCTGTAATTGGCCGAGAAATTGAGGCGCACCTTGCCCGAGATCGGCAGGACCGGCGCATAGACGGCGCCGCCCAGGGCCTTGAGTTTGGCCAGCCCGATCAGCGGGTTGTTCTGGCAATTGACCGTCACGCCGGCCGTGTTCTGGCAATTGAACTGGCCTTCGTAATTGCCGTGCTGCGCGGTGACCGTGCTGTAGAGCTCGATCTCCGAGGTCGCCTGCCAGGAGACGTCAAACTCGGCGCCGGTGATCTGGGCGTGCGGCGCCGACAGCAGGTAGGAGGTCGAGGCGTTGTAGAGGAGGACCGGAATTTCCAGGTTGGTATAATCGTGGATATAGCCGGCGACATTGAAGCGCAGCGTCTTGTCGAACAGATCCAGCTTCGAGCCGATTTCATACTGCTCGACATTCTCGGGCAGATATCGCTGCGGCCTGGCATTGATAAGGTTCTCGGCGGTGTAGGTCGGCGGCAGGCGGTTGTTCCAACCGCCGGCCTTGTAGCCCTTGTCGTAATTGGCGAACACCAGCAGATCGGGCGTGATGTGGACGTTCACGCCGACCCGCGGCGTGAAGCCATAGCCGATCTGATCGTCATTCTGCGACGGGGTCAGGCTGGCGGGGATCGCTGAGGTCTTGCCGTTGGCCAGGGTCGCCTTCTTGTTCCCGGCGAAGAACCACGAGGTGAAATCACCCGTTTCGACCATGTAGCGGGTGCCGGCGACCACTTCGACGCTGTCGGTGACCTTCGCGGTCAGGCTGGCATAGGCGGCGTAGGAGTTCTTGATCTCCTTCGACCAGTTGGGCGAGCCGCCGGTCGGTGTGTATTGAGTGGTGTCGCGGCGCAGATAGAACAGGCCGCCGACGCCCTGCAGCCAGTCATTGCCGAAATGCAGGCTGTCATCCTCGGTGAATTCGACCTGATGGGCGAAGGTTTCGGTCGATAGCGTATTGGCCGGGGTCGCATCGTAGGAGACGTAGTTGGTCGTGTTGGTGTCGTGGAACGAGGAGATGGATTTCAGCGCCAGAGTCTCGCTGAACCGGTAGTTCCCGACGATCGAGGCGCCTTCCTGATTGGTGTTGTTCAGGTCGGGCGTCACCGCCTCGCTGGTGAAGATGTCGCGGTTGGGGGACGCGGCGGCGTCCTGTCCCTTCGCGAAGGGGGACAGCGACGCGAAATATTTCGGCGATGAGCGGTCATTGATGCCGTCCGCCGAAAGGGTCAGGTCGAAATCGTCGCTCGGGGTCAGCAGCACCTTCACCCGGCCCGCCTGGTAATCGCGGTTATTGACCTTCTGGTTCAAGGCGCTGTCCTCGACCAGGCCATCGCGGGAGCGCGACAGGCCGGAGACCGAGACCGCCATCTTGTCCTCGATGACGGGGATGTTCACCGCGCCGCGCAGGTCGAACCAATTGTACGAGCCATAGGCCACGTCGCCATCGAAGCCGAAGTGCTTGGTATTGGGCTGGCGGGTGGTGATCAGCGAGGCGCCGTCGATGGTGTTGCGGCCGAACAGGGTGCCCTGGGCGGTCGGCAGCAGGTCGATCTGACTGATGTCGATGAAGTCGTACAGCGCGCCATAGGGCTTGTTGTAATAGACGCCGTCCACATAGGTGGCCGAGGCGTTCTGGGCGAAATAATTGCTGGAATCCGGCACCGACTGACGCAGGAAAAGGCGGGCGGCGAGCGGCGCGCCGGCGCCGGTCTTGGCGAGCAGGGCAGGCGCGTTCTTCGAGGTCTGCGAGACGTCGATGACCTCCTGGTCCTCGGCGGACGGCGCATCGATGGTGATGAAGGGCGTTGCCGCGGCATCCTGCGCGAAGGCCCTGGGAGAGTCCGCCAGGGCCAAACCTATCGTGGCGGCCGACACTCCCCCGAGCAGGATCGACCGGGCAATTCGATAGGCGCTCTTCGTCTCGTGCATCACCAGGCCCCCAGGCGGATAAATCTATTCAATTGATAGACAATATGAATGATTTGCGTGTTGGTATGTCAAATATTTTATTAGAACACCAAGTTGATGTTTTGTGAGTGGGCGGCGCGGCCTCCCGCAATCCGGCCCGAGGTCCAATTGATCGGCGATTATTGGGAATAGCCAGGCAAGGGCGTCTCCCTTACGCTGGCCGGTCCAAGAGTTCGTGATCAGGAACCCGCCATGAAATCCCCCGAGGCCCTCAATAATCTCGCCAGCACTCAGTGCGCCGAGGGCCGGTACGACGAGGCCGAGGCCAATTGCCGCGAGGCGATCCGCCTGCGTCCCAATTTTCCCCAGGCCTACAGCAATCTGGGCGTCATCGCGGCGAGCCAGGGCAAGATGGAAGAGGCGATGGGGGCCTTCCGCACGGCGGTGGAACAAGACCCGACGCTGCTGGATGTGCGCCTCAATCTCGGCGTCATGCTGAACAGGCTGGTCGGCAACCGCAGCGGACAGAATTTGTTCGGCAGCCAGCAGGGCAGCAGCGCGGAAGCGGTGCGGCGCCATTATGAAAGCCTGCCGTTCCCGCCGCGCGATCCGGAGGCCGAGCGCTATGCCATGAAAGTGTCGGGGCCCGACATCCTGGCCAAGGTCAATCAATATTGCTTCGGCGGCGCCCGGGATTTCACCAAGCCGTTCCGCGCGCTGGTGGCCGGATGCGGCACCGGCGACAGCGTCATCTGGCTGGCCCATCAGCTGAAGGGCCTGCCCGCCGAGATCGTCGCCATCGATCTGTCCGAGGCCAGCCTGACGGTCGCCAAGGCGCGCGCCGAGGTGCGCGGCCTCAAGAATATCCGCTGGGAGCATGGTTCCCTGCTCGATGTGGCGATGCGCGGGCTGGGGATGTTCGATTATGTGACCTGCCTCGGCGTGCTGCACCATCTGCCCGATCCGGGGGCCGGGCTGCTCGCCCTGGAATCGGTGCTGGCCGAGGGCGGCGCCATGGCCCTCATGCTGTATGGCGCGGTCGGGCGGTCGCACATCTATTCGACCCAAAGGCTGTTACGCCAATTGACCGCGGGACTCGACCATCCGGCGGACCAGCTCGAATTCGCCAAAAGGGTGATCGGCAATCTGGCCCCCACCAACGAATTCCGGCGGCGGGAGGGGGCGGACGTCATCCGCGGCACCTATCTTGCCGACGACACCAATTTCTGGGACACGCTGATGCATTCCCAGGACCGTGCCTATACGGCGTCACAGGTCAGGGAGTATGTCGCCGGAGCCGGGCTGCATGTTCAGGGCTTCGTCAGCTATGGCGGCAATGCGGCGACCACGGCGCTGCAATACGACCTGGACTTCCACGTTCCCGACGCCGCGCATCTCGACGCGCTGCCGCAGGCCGAGCGCGAGGATGCCGCCGAGGCGCTGGACGGCAGCCTGTCGCTGCATACGGTCTATGTCAGCCGCAACCCTTACGCGGCGCTCGATCCGACCGCGCCGGAGGCCATCCTGGCGCCGATGAGCGACCTGGCCCGCCATGTCATCGCCCATCTGTCCAAGCCCTATGCCGACATCACCATCGCGCTGAGGAATGGCGGCGGCTTCAATTACCGCCCGATGACGGCGACCCAGACCTTCCTGGCCTCGATCGACGGAAGGCGCAGCAATGGCGAGATCGCGGCATCCTTGGGCGTCCCGCTGCAGGCGGTGGAACTGCGGGTGCCGACCGCCCTGCATTGGGTGACGGCGCGCACCGCCGAAGGAACGGCTTTCGCGCCGCTGCCGGACCGCAACCGCCTGACCTTCCCGCTGCTGCACAGCGAGCCGAGCACGCTGCCGATCTAGGGCCTGACGCCGTCCATCACCAGGCGGATATAAAGCGGCACGATCTCGTCGATCGACAGGCGGCCGCCGGGCCGGTACCAGGTGCAGACGCCGGTCAGCATGGCGATGATGGCCTTGGCGGCGACGCGGCTGTCGGCGCTGTGCAGCTGGTCGAGGATTTCGATCAGCACGGCCTCATAGGCGTTGCGCTTGCCGACGATGACGGCGCGGCCTTTCTCGTCGAGGCTGCGCAGTTCGGAATTGATCACGAAGACCTCGGCCGTGCGCTGCATGTGATAGCGCAGATGAAAGGTGACGAAGGCTTCGAGGCGGCCTTCGGCGCCCTCGATCCCGCGCATCGCCTGGGTGAGGGCGGCGAGCAGCTGGTCCATATGGTCGTCGACCAGGCTGAACAAAAGTTCCTGCTTCGATGAGATATGATTGTAGAGCGACCCTTCCCGCAGCCCGACTTCGGCGGCGAGGCGCCTGAGACTGGTCGCTTCATAGCCATGGCGATAGATCAGGTCGAGGCCGGCCTTGCGGATGGCCGCCAATGTCTTGGGACCTGATGAACCGACCGTGCGCGCCATGGAGGGACCTTGTCAGGAATTGGAAAAGAACATACGATCGTTTTTATCCTAATTCGTTATGGTTGGCCAGACCCATGCCGCGTCTTTCCGACGAGATCGACCGTCGATCCGAAACATTCCGACAGAACCAGGAGGCGATGGCGCCCCTGGTCGAGCAATTGCGCAGCGACGTCGACCGCATCGCCCAGGGTGGCGGGCAGGCCGCGCGCGACAAGCATCTGGCGCGCGGCAAGCTGCTGCCGCGTGACCGCATCCGCGCGCTGATCGATCCGGGCTCGCCCTTCCTCGAACTGTCGCAGCTGGCCGCCTGGGGCATGTATGACGACGAGGTTCCCTCGGCCGGCATCATCACCGGCATCGGCCGGGTGTCGGGGCGTGAATGCGTCATCGTCGCCAATGACGCGACGGTGAAGGGCGGCACCTATTATCCGGTCACGGTGAAGAAGCATCTGCGCGCCCAGACGGTGGCGCGCGACAATCATCTTCCCTGCCTCTACCTGGTGGATAGCGGCGGCGCCAACCTGCCGAACCAGGACGAGGTGTTCCCCGACCGCGAGCATTTCGGCCGCATCTTCTATAACCAGGCCACCCTGTCGGCGATGGGCATCCCGCAGATCGCCGCGGTGCTGGGAAGCTGCACGGCGGGCGGCGCCTACGTTCCGGCCATGGCCGATCAGAGCATCATGGTGCGCAACCAGGCGACCATCTTCCTGGCCGGACCTCCCCTCGTCAGGGCCGCCACCGGCGAAGTGGTCAGCGCCGAGGCTCTGGGCGGCGCCGACGTGCATGTGCGCCAATCGGGTGTGGCCGATCTGATGGCCGAGAATGACGCCCATGCCATGGCGATGACCCGCCAGATCGTCGCCAGCCTCAACCGCCGCAAGCACGCCGCCTGGGACATCCAGGAGCCGCGCGAGCCGCTATACGACCCGGCCGAGATCTACGGCATCGTCTCGGCCGATCCCAAGAAGCCCTATGACGTGCGCCAGATCATCGCCCGCATGGTGGATGGGTCGGAATTCGACGAGTTCAAGCCGCTCTACGGCCAGACCCTGGTGACCGGCTTCGCGCATATCTGGGGCTATCCGGTCGGCATCCTGGCCAATAACGGCATCCTGTTTTCCGAAGCCGCCGTGAAGGGCGCCCATTTCGTCGAGCTGTGCTCGCAGCGTGGCATCCCGCTGGTATTCCTGCAGAACATCACCGGCTTCATGGTCGGGCAGAAATACGAGGCCGGCGGCATCGCCAAGGACGGCGCCAAGATGGTCACCGCCGTCTCCTGCGCCCGCGTGCCGAAATTCACCGTGCTGATCGGCAATTCCTTCGGCGCCGGCAATTACGGCATGTGCGGACGCGGCTATGATCCGCGCTTCCTGTGGAGCTGGCCCAATTCGCGCATCTCGGTGATGGGCGGCGAGCAGGCGGCCAATGTGCTGGCCCGCGTGCGCCGCGACGCCATCGAGGGCAAGGGCGGTTCCTGGCCCGAGGCCGAGGAAGAACAGTTCAAATCACCGATTCGCGACCAGTATGAGAAGCAGGGCCATCCTTACTACGCCTCGGCGCGCCTGTGGGACGACGGCATCATCGACCCGATCGATACCCGCCGCGTGCTCGGCCTTGCTTTGTCCGCCGCCCTCAACGCCCCTCCGGAGGAGACGCGCTTCGGCGTGTTCCGCATGTGATGAGTCTTCATTCCGATCTACAAGGCGGCGTGCTCCGTCTGACCCTCGACCGCCCGGAAAAGTCGAACGCCTTCGACGATCTGGTGATCTCCAGCCTGACCGAGGCCTTCCTGCTTGCCGCCGCCGATCCGGCGGTGCGGGTGGTGGTGCTCCAGGCGTCCGGAAAATATTTCTCGGCCGGCGGCGACCTCGCCTGGATGCAGCGCATGGCCGGCTATTCCGACGCCGAGAATCTGGCCGACGCCAAGGCCCTGGCGCGGCTGATGCAGGCCATCGATTTGTGCCCCAAGCCGGTTCTGGCCCGGGTGCAGGGCTCCGCCTTCGCCGGCGCGGTCGGGCTGATCGCCTGCTGCGACATCGCGATTTCGGTGCCAAGCGCCCAGTTCGCCATCACGGAAGTGCGCCTCGGCCTGATTCCCGCCGTGATCAGCCCCTATGTCGTGCGCGCCATCGGCGTGCGCAACGCGCGGCGCTGGAGCCTGACCGCGGAGCGCTTCTCGGCCGAACAGGCCAAAGCCATGGGGCTGGTGCACGAGGTCGTCGAGGAAAGCCGGCTCGACGAGGTTATTCAGAAGCAAATCGACGCTTTGCTGATGGCGGCGCCTTCGGCTCTGGCCGAGGCCAAGTCGCTGCTGGCCTTCGTCGACCAGCCTTTGTCGGTCCGCGTGATCGATGAGACGGCGGCCCGCATCGCCCGCCAGCGCGCCAGCGCCGAAGGGCGCGAGGGTGTCGGGGCTTTCCTGGAGAAACGCACTCCCGCCTGGCGGAGCGAGTCATGAAGACCCTTCTGGTCGCCAATCGCGGCGAGATCGCCCTGCGCGTCATGCGCACCGCCAAGCGGCTGGGCCTGTCCACCGTCGCAGTCTACTCCGAAGCCGACGCCCACTCAGCCCATGTCGCCTTCGCCGATCAGGCCTTCTGCATCGGCGGCGCGGCGGCGCGCGATTCCTATCTCCGCGCCGACGTCATTCTCGAAGCGGCGAAGCAGGCGGGGGTGGATGCGATCCATCCCGGCTATGGCTTCCTGTCCGAGAATGCCGATTTCGCCGAGTCCTGCGCGGCGGCGGGCATCGCCTTCGTCGGTCCGCCCGCTTCGGCGATCCGCGCCATGGGCTCGAAGAGCGCGGCCAAGGCGCTGATGGAAAAGGCCGGCGTTCCGCTGGTGCCCGGCTATCACGGCGACGATCAGTCCTTCGAGACCTTGGCGGCGGCGGCGGATCGCATCGGCTATCCGCTGCTGATCAAGGCTTCGGCCGGCGGCGGCGGCAAGGGCATGAAGATCGTCAACGCCAAGGCCGAGTTCGCCGATGCTCTGTCCTCGGCCCAGCGCGAGGCGCAGAACGCCTTCAAGGACCCGAAGGTTCTGCTGGAGAAATATCTGACCCGGCCGCGCCACATCGAGATGCAGGTGTTCGCCGATAGGCATGGCAATTTCGTGCATCTGTTCGAGCGCGACTGCTCGATCCAGCGCCGCTATCAGAAGGTGGTCGAGGAAGCGCCGGCGCCGCATTTCCCCGAGACCCGCCGCGCCGCGATGGCCGAGGCGGCCCTGGGGGCGGCGCGCGCGGTTGCTTACGTCGGCGCCGGCACCGTCGAGTTCATTTCGGAAGGCGAACAATTCTATTTCATGGAGATGAATACCCGTCTCCAGGTCGAGCATCCGGTCACCGAATCGATCACCGGCCAGGATCTGGTCGAGTGGCAGATCCGCGTCGCGCGCGGCGAAAAGCTGCCCTTGGCGCAGGATCAGATCAAGGCGACCGGCCATGCCGTCGAGGTGCGCCTCTATGCCGAGGACCCGGAACGCGACTTCCTGCCGCAGATCGGCAAGCTGACCCATCTGCATTGGCCGGAAGGCGTTCGTATCGATAGCGGCGTGCGCCAGGGCGATTCGGTGTCGATGCATTACGATCCGATGCTGGCCAAGGTCATCGCCTATGGCGCGGATCGCGCCGAGGCGATCGGCCGGCTGCACCGCGCTTTGGGCGAGACCGAGGTGACCGGTGTGGCCACAAACCGCCGCTTCCTCCGCTCGATCGTCGGCCATCCGGCCTTCGCCGCGGGCGAGGTCGATACCGGCTTCATCCCGCGCCATGCCGCCGATCTCAAGGCTCCGGTTCCGGACCGAACCCTGATGACCGCGCTGGCCGTTCTGGCCGTGCTGCGCAAGGCGGAGCGCGATGCCGAACAGGCGATCGATCCGACCGACCCCTGGTCGCCCTGGGGCCGGTCGCCGGGCTGGCGCCTCAACCGCGACGCCTATGTCGATGTGGCGCTGGACGAGATCACGGTGCGGGCGCATTACCGCACCGGCGGTTTCGTCCTCGATCTGCCGGACGGCGGCAGCGTTACGGTGTCGGGTGTCTGCGGCGGGGACGGGGCGATTGCCGCGCGTCTCGACCAGCGCAGCCTGTCCGCCCGCGCCGTGTTCGGCGAGCGGACCCTGACCATCTTCGCCCTGGGTGACGAAGCCGTCTTCGCGCTACCGGACCCGCTGGCGGTGGGCGGCGGCGAAGCGGCGGCCGGCAAGCTGGTCTCGCCGATGCCGGGCCAGGTGACCAAGCTGTTCGTCTCGGCCGGCCAGATCGTCGAGAAGGGCGCCCCCTTGATCGTGATCGAAGCGATGAAGATGGAACACACCATCACCGCCCCGAAGAAGGGCACAGTCGCCAAGCTGCCCTTCGCGGTCGGCGATCTGGTTCCCGAGGCGGCGGAATTGCTGGTGCTGGAGGATGCGGAATGAGCTCGGTGCGTATCGTCGAAGTCGGTCCGCGCGACGGGCTGCAGAACGAAGCCGCGCCGGTTCCGCTGGCCGCCAAGATCGCCTTGATCGAAGGACTGGCCGAGGCCGGACTCAAGACCATCGAGGCGGGCAGCTTCGTTTCGCCCAAATGGGTGCCGCAGATGGCGGATAGCGCGGACGTGTTGGCTGGTTTGAAGCCGCTGCCCGGTGTTTCGCTGCCGGTGCTGGTGCCGAACCAGAAGGGCCTCGACGCGGCCTTGGCGGCGGGCGCCAAGGAGATCGCCATCTTCCTGGCGGCCTCGGAGAGCTTCAGTCAGCGCAACATCAATTGCAGCATCGAGGAAAGCTTCCAGCGCACCGCCCCGGTGATCGAGGCGGCTCTGGCGCGCGGTGTGAAAGTGCGTGGCTATCTCTCCTGCGTGCTGGGTTGCCCCTATGAAGGCGACATCTCGCCGGTGACAGTGATCGAGCTGGCCGAAAAGCTGGCCGGGCAGGGCTGCTACGAGATCTCTTTCGGCGACACTATCGGCGTCGGCACCGCCCATCGCGCCAAGGCCCTGATGAAATCCGCCGTCGGCGCGCTGGGTGCGGATCGGGTGGCGGTGCATTTCCACGACACCTACGGCCAGGCTCTCGCCAACGTGCTGGCGTGCCTGGAGCTCGGCATCGGCGTGGTGGATTCCTCGGTCGCCGGATTGGGCGGCTGTCCCTATGCCAAGGGCGCCTCGGGCAATCTCGCCACCGAGGATCTGGTCTATATGTTGAACGGCCTGGGCGTCGAGACCGGCGTTTCTCTCGATAAGCTGGCCGCGGCGGGCCGCGCCGTCTGCCGGCAATTGGGTAAGGCGCCGACCTCGAAAGTCGCCCAGGCTCTGGCCGCTAAGCTTTCAGGGGCAGATACAGATCGGTGATCAGGTCCGCCTCGGCCGTATTGTCCGGATCATTGAGGAAATGGCTGTAGATCGGGTGATCCGCCGGCTCGCGGCCCGAGGGCAGCAGCCAGTCCTCCACCATGCGCTGCTTGGCCTCCTCCAACCCGGCATAGGAACCGTGATGGCGCATCCGCGCGGTCTCGCCGCCCGGAAGCGTCAGAAGATGAAATGGCGGGGGCGGTGCGACGACGCCCAGCGCCAGGCATGCTTCATAGCGCAGATCGGAAACGGGAACATTGTCGGGGTCGTCCAGCGGAATGCCGTAGATGCCTTGCAACCCGGCCAGGAAACCGGCCTTGTCGGCCCAGCTCCAGAGTTCGCCATAGGTCTTGTTGAGGCCGAAATAATCGCCGCTATGACGCAGGGCCACCACCAGGACGCGGTCACGTTCGAGGATCTCGATCTCGGGCGCGCCCGACGGGATGGCGGAGGCCGTGGTCGTTTCGCGAAAGGCGGTGGGGGTGACGCCGGTCTGGCGGCGGAACGCGCGGGCGAAGCTCTGCGGTGTGCCGAATCCGGACGCCATGGCGACTTCGGTCACGCTGCCTCCGCCGGAGGCGAGCATCTGCTGCGACGCTTCGATCCGCAGCCGCAGCACGCTCTGGCTGACCGTCTCGCCGGTCAGGGCGCGCCAGAACCGATGGAAATGATAGGGCGAGATGGCCGCCGCGGCGGCCAGTTCCTCAAGGGGCGGCGGGTCATCCAGCCGCTCGGTCAGCAATTGCGCGGCTTTGGAGAAACGGACCTTCCAGCGGTCGAGAGTATTGTCCTGCATGATCGATGATCTCCGGCACTAGGTCGGTCGCAGGCTAGCGGTTGGCGCGGCACCGCGCGGTCCACCGCTTGCTCATCTGCATGCGTCCTTTTTGACGAGAGCGAGGTCCGACTCCAGCGGGTCGCATCGTAGAGTATCGATGACCCACCAGCCGGCGGCGACCAGGGCGATCACCAGGGCCAAGCCTATCCACACGCCTTTGGGATTGTGATATCCCTCCTGGGCCTGTTCGTCCCATTGGCGGGCCTGTTCGGCCAGGCGGACATCGTCGGCGGCTTTGGCATCCTCGGCCTCTTTACGCTGTGCCGCCCATTTTTTCGTGGACTCCGAGCGCCGGTCGGGGGATGTCTCCTGCGGTTTTTCTTTTTGATGTTCATCCATGATCGGTATTTTCGATTCGGGTTGCGGCGGCCTCACCGTCTATGACGCGGTCAAACGCAAATATCCGCAACGGTCCTTTCTCTATCTCGGCGACCATGCCCACGCGCCCTATGGCGAGCGGAGCCCGGACGATATCCGCGAGCTGACCCGCCGGTCGGTGGAAACTCTGTTTGGCCAGGGCTGCCGGCTGGTGATCCTGGCCTGCAACACCGCCTCGGCCAACGCGCTTCGCCATTTGCAGCAGACCTGGCTTTCCGACGCCTATCCCGACAACCGCATACTCGGCGTGCTGGTGCCGATGGTCGAGGCCATCACCGGCATGCCCTGGATGGCCGATCCCGCCGAGCGCCCGCCGGTCGAGAAAGCCCGCACCGTCGCGGTGTTCGCCACCAGCCGGACGGTCTCGTCCAACGCCTATCCGGTCGAAGTCGCCAAGCGCGCGCCGGAAGTCCGCGTGGTGCAGCAGGCCTGCCCGCGCCTGGTCGATCTGATCGAGCATAAGGCGGAGCGGGAAGAGCTGCGCCATGCGGTGCAAGCCTATGCCGAGGCGATGATGATTCAGCTGGAGGGCAAGGCTCCCGACGCGGTGATGCTGGGCTGCACCCACTACCCGCTGGTCGCCGATCTGTTCGCCGAAGCGCTGCCCGAAGGAGTCGAAATTCTATCCCAGCCGACTTTGGTGGCGCGCAGCCTGGCCCATTATCTCGAGCGCCATCCTGAGTTCGACGATGGCGAGGGATTGCCGACCCGTTTCATCACCACCGGCGATGCCGGCAAGGTGGCCGAGGTCAGCGAATTGTTCCTCGGTCACGAAGTGCCGTTCACGGGCCTCTGAGCGCCGCCAGCCAGGCCGAATAGTCGGGGAATTCGCCGCGCTCGGCGATCTCGGCGCTGGTGCCGAGGCGGAGCACGGTCTGCGCCTTGCCGTCGAATCTCGGCCAGACCGGCAGGCCCGGGCCGTTCGGGTTGCCGGTTTTGGCGAAATTGGTCCAATAGCCGAGGATGCGCGCGGCTATTTCCCGGTCTTCCGGGCGCCAGGCGCGGTCCTGGTCGAGATGGCCGAACACATAGCGGAGCTCGGCGCCGTGGCCGGCGCGGCAGCCATAAGTGCAGGGCTCGTCCGGCTCGGGCGGCACATGCAGGAAGTAATAGGCATAGGCCGGGCTGCGCGCCCCGGCTACCTGTTCGCTGGCCCAGTTCCACATCGCCGCGCCCATGGAATCCTGCATCAAGCGCACCTTCGACTCCTCCGCCGCCGGATAGCGGGTATCGAACAAAGGCGGGATCGGCCGAGGCTGGAACAACCCCGCGAGCATCTCGCGAAAACCTTGCGGCGTCAGGTCCTGAACCTCGCCGGCCAGGTCGACGCCTTCATCGGCGTTCCAGCCGACCAGCAACGGGACGTCGCGCTGGCGATGCGCCGCATAGGCCTCCGACACTTCGCCGATTTCCACATGGCCATCGACGATTTCGTCGGGCTTCCAAGGTTTCTCGGACAGCGTTTCAGCGGGCAAGGCGCGCAGGGCGGCGAGGGACCCGGCGTCAATGCTTTCGGCGAAACGCTTGCCGCGGTCTTCCGCCGCGGCCAGCCTGTGCTCCGGCTTGATCCGCCGGGAATAATCGGCGCCGCTTTCGCCGATGGCGGCCTGGAACAGGCCCTCGGTCAGCGGTGAGGCGATCAAGTGCCGGACGGACCCCGAACCGGCTGATTCGCCGAAAATGGTGACCCGCGCCGGATCGCCGCCGAACGCCGCGATATTGCGCTGGACCCACTGCAGCGCCGCGATCTGGTCGAGCTGGCCCTGGTTGCCCGAGGCATGGAACGGGGATTCGGCGGTCAGTTCGGGATGCGAGAAGAACCCGAAGATTCCGAGCCGGTAATTGAGGGTGACCAGAATGACGCCATGGCGCGGCAATTGGTCGCCGAGAAAAAGCGGCTGGCTGCCCGAGCCCGAATGCAGCCCGCCGCCGTGAATCCACACCATCACCGGCAGCTTTTTGCCGGAATAATCTTCCGGCGCCCAAACGCTGAGGGTCAGGCAATCCTCGCTGCGGGGCTGCTTGTCCCAGCTCGAAGCCTGCATACAGGTGGGAGAGAAGGAGGTCGCCTGCCGCACACCCTGCCACGACGTTACCGGCTGGGGCTCGCGCCAACGCAGCTGGCCGACCGGCGGCGCGGCGTAGGGAATGCTCCGCCACGCCGCGATCCCGTCTTCGACAGTGCCGGTCACCAGCCCGCTGTCGATCCGCACCGGTTCCGGCGCGGCGACAGCGGCGCTTGCCAGCAGGGCGATCAGCCCCGCCACGAGGCGCAGAGAGGCTTTCACCGCCCGTTGGCGCCGAGGGTGGCGTCGCTCACATGCACATTGGCGGTGGCGGTGATCTCTTCGGCCGAATTGCCGGCCATCACCTTGTACTCGCCGCCCTTGATCTTCCAGCCATGCGCCTTGCTGTCCCAGGTGGCGAGCAGGCGCGGATCGACGGTCATGGTGATGGTCTGGCTTTCGCCGGCCTTGAGCGGAACCTTCTTGAAGGCGCCCAGGCGCTTGGGCGCTTCCCATCCGCCGCCCGCCGCCGGAGCGACATAGATCTGCGACAGGCCGCTGCCATCCATGGTTCCGGCATTGTGCAGGGTCAGCGACACCCGGATTCCCTTGCCCTCCGGCACCGCCCCGAGATTGGACGTGGCGAAGGTGGTGTAGCTCAGCCCATGGCCGAAGGCGAACAGCGGCTTGGCGCCCTTCTTGTCGAGCCACTTATAGCCGACCGCCGCGCCTTCGATGGTGTAGTCGGCGCGCGGATGCTCGGCCTTGTCGGCGGGATCGCCATCGACGATGAGGCGCGGCAATTGCGCGATCGAGGCGGGGAAGCTGGCCGGCAGATGGCCCGAGGGGTTGACCTCGCCCGACAGCACGCGGGCGATCGCCTCGCCGCCGCCGGAGCCCGGATACCAGGCTTCGAGCACGCCGGCGGTCTTGCCCAGCCAGGGCATCAGCACCGGGGTGCCGGTTTCCAGCACCACCACGGTCTTGGGATTGGCGGTGGCGATGGCTTCGATCAGCGTGTCCTGGCTGTTCGGCAGGCTGAGATCGGGGGCGTCGACATTCTCGCCGGTCCATTGGGTGGCGAAGACGATGACGACGTCGCTCTGCGCCGCCAGCTGGGCGGCTTCCTGCAGGTTCTTGCCGTCATTATAGACGATCTTGGCCTGGGTGCGGGCCTGCAGCGCCGCCAGCGGCGAGGACGGGTCCCACACCATCGGGCCGGGGAAGTCCGCCGGGCCTTCGTTCGGCACCGGGCTGCCGCCGATCGGATAGACCTGCGCCGAGCCGCCGCCCGACAGCACGCCCTTGTCGGCATGGCCGCCGATGATGGCGATGGTCTTGGCGTCCTTGGCCAGCGGCAGAACGTCCTCGTTCTTCAACAGGACGATGGCTTCTTCCTCGTCGGCCTGGGCGATCTTGGCATGGGCGGCGTAATCGATGGTCGAGGACAAATCGGCGACCGGATTCTCGAACAGGCCGTTGGCCAGCATGGCGCGCAGGATGCGGTGCGCCATGTCGTCGAGGCGGGCGGCCGAAACATGACCGTCCAGCACCGCTTCCTCCAGCGCGTCCTTGAAATAGGGCGAGCGGTCGAAGGGCCAGCCGGATTGCTGGTCGAGGCCGCTATTGGCCGCCGATTCGGTGGAGTGGGTGCCGCCCCAGTCGGACATCACATAGCCCTTGAAGCCCCAATCCTTCTTCAGCACCTGGTTCAGCAGCAGGTCGTTCTCACAGGAATGCAGGCCGTTGACGCGGTTGTAGGAGCACATCACCGAGCCCGGATCGCCGGTCTCGATGGCCAGCTCGAAGGCCAACAGGTCGGACTGGCGGGCCGAGACCTCGTCGATCTTGACGTCGATCTTGAAGCGGCTGGTCTCCTGGTCGTTGAAGGCATAGTGCTTGACGGTCGAGACGATGTGGTTGGACTGGATGCCCTTGATCTCGTTGCCCACGATCGTGCCGGCCAGCAGGGGGTCTTCGCCGCCATATTCGAAATTGCGGCCGTTGCGCGGCTCGCGCATCAGATTGACGCCGCCGGCCAGCTGCACGTTGAAGCCCGACAGACGCGCCTCGTTGCCGATCATGGCGCCGCCTTCGAAGGCCAGCTCGGGGTTCCAGGTCGCCGTGGTGGCGAGGCCCGAGGGCAGCGAGGTACGCTCGCGCGGGTGCGGGCCGCGCTGGGTGGCGACGCCGACGCCGGCATCGGTCTGCGACTGCGCCGGGATCTGCAGGCGCACGATGCCGGGGATATAGCCGGCGGAATCCGCCATGCCGCCCTCGATCCGCTTGTAATGCTTGTCCGGCACGTCGGTCGAGAAATAGCCGAACACCAGCTGCAGCTTTTCGGCGCGGCTCATGTCGCGCAGCAGCGCATCGGCGCGGGCATCGGCATCGGAGGAAGCGGCAAGGGCCGGAGCGGACAGGAGAAGGGCGGAGGACAGAAGAAGGGCGTGCTTGAACATGGACGATCCCGATAATGATTTCGCAGGTATGACAGCGCTTACTGCCCGCCTACGGTAGGGGAAAATCAGAAAACGTCCAGAGGCTGTCTCGTGAATAAGGCCTTCTCATGGCGAAGCCGGCCGCGCTAGGCTGCTCCTTGCGATTTTGAGCGGGGAACGGCGTGACTTACCTACTCGGCGGCATAGCGTGCATAATTCTGGCTATCATCAGCCTCAGTCTGCCGCGGATATATTTGTGCGCTAAGTACAATATCGAATTTAAGTTCAACTATATCTTCAGCACAAATCTATCGAAGCTGCCGGAATCGGATAAGGCGATTTGCAGAGCCTTATACCTGCTGATTCCTGCTCTGGTGCTTCTCGTTAAGATTATTTCGGTTCTCTAAAAAGGGGAGGGCACGAAGCGCCTCCCCTGAGAGTCTCACATCGTCTCGGCGAACAATTCCCGTCCGATCAGCATGCGGCGGATCTCCGAAGTGCCGGCGCCGATCTCGTAGAGCTTGGCGTCGCGGAGCAGGCGGCCGGTCGGGAATTCGTTGATATAGCCGTTGCCGCCCAGGGCCTGGATCGCTTCCAGGGCCATCCAGGTCGCCTTTTCGGCGGCGTAGAGGATGGCGCCGGCGGAATCCTTGCGGGTCACCTGGCCGCGGTCGCAGGCCTTGGCCACCGCATAGACATAGGCTCGGCAGGCGGACAGCGTGCTGTACATGTCGGCGACCTTGCCCTGCATCAGCTGGAATTCGCCGATCGACTGCCCGAACTGTTTGCGGTCATGGATGTAGGGCAGCACTACGTCGAGACAGGCCTGCATGATGCCCAAAGGACCCGCGGCCAGCACGGCGCGCTCGAAATCGAGGCCGCTCATCAGGACGTTCACGCCGCGCCCGACGCTGTTGAGCACGTTCTCTTCCGGCACTTCGCAATCCTGGAACACCAGTTCGCAGGTGTTGGAGCCGCGCATGCCCAGCTTGTCGAGCTTCTGCGCCGTCGAGAAACCCTTATAGCCCTTCTCGATGATGAAGGCGGTGATGCCCTTCGAGCCGGCGGCCGGATCGGTCTTGGCATAGACCACCAGCACATCGGCGTCGGGGCCGTTGGTGATCCACATCTTGTTGCCGTTGAGGACGTAGCGGTCGCCCTTCTTGTCGGCGCGCAGCTTCATCGACACCACGTCCGAGCCCGAGCCCGGTTCGGACATCGCCAAAGCGCCGACATGGTCGCCGCTGATCAGCTTGGGCAGGTATTTCTGCTTCTGCGCCTCGCTGCCGTTGAGCTTGATCTGGTTGACGCAGAGATTCGAATGGGCGCCGTAGGACAGACCGACCGAAGCCGAGGCGCGGCTGATCTCCTCCATGGCGACGACATGCTCGAGATAGCCTAAGGACGCGCCTCCGAATTCCTCGGGAACGGTGATGCCCAGCACGCCGAGATCGCCGAACTTCTTCCACAGATCATTCGGGAAGAGGTTGTCGCGGTCGATGTCGGCGGCGCGCGGCGCGATTTCGTCGGAAGCGAAGCGACGGACCACGTCGCGGATGGAATCGGCGGTCTCGCCGAGGTCGAAATTCAAGGTCGGATAAGTGTCGCCCATGATGGGCCGTCTCCCTTAGGTAATTTTATTACCCAGTATCCTAGGAGACAGCCCGACTGTCACGGTCAATTCGGGGGCGGCGGAGGCGGCGGCCCGTCATGCGGCGGGAAGCCCGGTCCGCCAGGACCATTGCCAGGCCCGCCCGGCCCGCGCATGCCCGGGCCGAATTGATGCCGGGCCGCCAGCGCGGCGCGGCCTTCCGGCGACATCTTGGTGGCGGCCTCGACGAAAGCCGCCGCCATGGCGTCTTCCATCCCCTGATGCCCGGCCTGGCCATCCTTCAGCGCCTGCGTGAGCGCGTCGGGGTTGAAGGGCGTGGCGGTCAAGGCGGCGCGGATCTTCTCGGGGAAGTCCTGGCCGGCCTTGCGCGCCTCGTCCATGGCGGCCTTGTGCGCCTCGAAGCTCTTCTGCAGGATATCGGCATCGGCCGGCGGCAGATTGGGTTTCATGAAGTCGACCACATGCCCGAAATCCGGCGGACGCGGATGCAGGAACGGATGATGGCGAAAGGCCAGAACGGCGAAAAACAGATTGAGCGCGAGTGACGCCGGCAGCAGCCAGCGCGCGATTTTTCCCCACATGATTTACGATCCCACCGGCACCAGGGTTGTCGACAGATAGAGAGTGCTGAACTGAGCGACCGGCCAGTCGTCCTCATACTGGCCGCCCACCGTGATGCCCAGCACCACGGCCACCGCCAAAGGCACGGCGAAGCGCAAAGCGGGCGCCAGTGTCGGCCAGCGTCCGATTGTCCAGACATTCCAGGTCCGGCCTTGCTTCGCAGTCGCCCCGCGGGGTTCTGCCGCCGCCCTGTCGAGGACGGTGTCGATAAAATTATCCAGGCGTTCGTCGGTAATGCTAACCGGCGGCAAAGCCCCACTGATGATCTTATCGAATTCTTCCTTGTTCATAGGATGTCTCCGATCGATACGATGCCGCGCTTGACCAGCGCTTTCTTCAAACTGCGCCGGCCCCTGACGAGCAGGGCTTCCAGCGCCGATAACGACATGCCGAGGATCTGGGCCGCTTCCGGGCCGGTCACCTCGCCGAAATAATAGAGCCAGACGGCTTTTCTCTGCCGTTCCGGCAACGCGTCCAAGGCAGCGACGATGGCTTGTCGGCGCTCCTTCTCCTGTGCCGTCTCGAACCCGATGGGCGCCGGATCGACCGGCGTTCCCGCATCTTCCAGAGGCGCCATCGGAGCCCGCCGCCGTCGGTCGAGGCAGGCATTGAAGACGACCCTGTAGAACCAGGTTGAGAAGGCCGCCGCGCCATTGACCTCCCAGCGGGCGGCCAGGCGCCAGACCTTGAGAAATGCCTCCTGGACCACTTCGTCGGCGTCCTCGGCGCTTCCCGTCAATCTGTGCGCCAGAGCCAGCATCGGCTTGGCGTGGCGTTCCATCAGCCGCCGAAAGGCCAGCTGATCCCCCTTTGCGATGGCCAGCAGCAGATCGTCATCCGCTGCCGCGCCCGCGGCCGGGCTGGCCTGTTTGACTTGACCCAATAAATGTTCCTTCGATCGACGTCGTGCTGGGTATCACGGGGCGTCCCGGCAAAGGCTTGCGGGAAAATTTTGCCGGCACTCGGCAAAACTTGCCGGGCAGCTTCGGGTGCTTTCCTGCAGCGTGCCGGATCATCCCTCTGATTTTCAAGGATTTTCACGTTCGGCACGGCACTTGCTTAAAGAAAGCCATGCCGCGATTTCATGCTTCATGGATTCGTGCGATCGTGATTCGCATATTTTAAGTAATGAAAAAATAATTACTGAAATATGCGCAAGTATAAACTAACCCTTCCGTGAGTACTTCTGTGCGGACGTTTCAATCGTTCGCTCCAAGCCAGGAGTTACATCATGGTCAATTCAGTAGGAAGCGCCGATGCGCTCAGCCAGTTGCTGAGTCAATGGGGCATCGGCAGCACCTCGTCGACGACGACGAGCGATTCATCCACCTCTTATAGTACGACGTCGACGAGCGACAGCAGCAGCGCGTCCAGTTCGACCTCGATCGCCACCCTGAGCGAAAGCGACCTGACATCCGCTTTCCAACAGCTGGCGAGCAGCCTGCAATCCACCCTGATGCAGGCGCAGGCCGACAGCAGCGGGCAGGACGGGCAAGGGCAGCCGCCGGGTCCGCCGCCGACCGACGGCGTTGCGGGCGGTCATCACGGCCATCATGGCGGCATGGGCGCGCTGGGCGATGCGGACGGCACCGATTCGGGCAGCTCGACCAGCTCGACGAGTTCGACCAGCAGCACGACCAGCAGCGATTCCTCGCTGGCCGGCGCCATGCAGAACTTCCTCCAGGATCTGTCGGCCCTGACCGGCGTCGGCGGGGCGGCGGGTACCTCCGCGACCGCGGATAGCTCGGCCGCCGCCGCGGCTTCGACCACCGCCAGCTCCACATCGACGAGCAGCGTGACCCAGGTTGCGCAGAGCGTTCTTCAGGACATCCAAAACGCTCTGACCAGCTATCAGGCCGCGACGGCGTCGTTGGACAAGGCGATGCAGGCCGGATCGGCTCTGTCTTACTCCGCCTAAAGAGAAAGGGGCCCGGACTTTCGTCGCGGGCCCCCTTTTACCTCAGCCGATTTCGAAGCGTATGCCCTGAGCCAGGGGCAGCTTCGTACCGTAATTGATGGTGTTGGTGGCGCGGCGCATATACGCCTTCCACGAATCCGAACCGGATTCGCGGCCGCCGCCGGTTTCCTTTTCACCGCCGAAGGCGCCGCCGATCTCGGCGCCCGAGGGGCCGATATTGACGTTGGCGATGCCGCAATCGGACCCCGCCGGCGACAGGAAGCGCTCGGCCTCGCGCAGATTCATGGTGAACAGGCTGGAGGCCAGGCCCTGCGACACGGCGTTGTTGAGCTCGATGGCTTCCTCGATCTCGCGATAGCCGATGACATAGAGGATCGGGGCGAAGGTCTCTTCTGTGACGATCTCGGTCTGACCGGGCATCTCGACGATGGCCGGCGAGACGTAATACGCGTCGGGGAATTTGTCGGAGAGCACGCGCTCGCCGCCATGCACCTTTCCGCCCTGCTTCTTGGCCGCGTCCAGCGCGGTCTGCATGGCGTCGAAGCTGCGCTTGTCGATCAGCGGACCGACCAGCGTACCCGCCTCCAGCGGATTGCCGACCGGAACCGTCTTGTAGGCGGCCTTCAGGCGCTCGACCAGGGTCGCCTTGATGTCCTCATGGACGATCAGGCGGCGCAGGCTGGTGCAGCGCTGACCGGCGGTGCCGACCGCCGAGAAGACGATGCCGCGCACGGTCAAATCGAGATCGGCCGACGGCGTGACGATGGCGGCGTTGTTGCCGCCCAACTCCAAGAGACTCCGGCCCATGCGGGCGGCGACGACCGGGGCCAGCGCGCGGCCCATGGCGCAGCTGCCGGTGGCGCTGATCAGGGTCAGGCGGCGGTCGGCGGCGATCTGCTCGCCGGCTTCACGCTTGCCGATCACCACCGCATTCAGGCCGGCCGGCGCATCGCCGAAGCGCTTCGCCGCCTTTTCGAACAGGCCCTGGCAGGCCAGGGCGGTGAAGGGGGTCTTTTCCGACGGCTTCCACACCACCGGATCGCCGCACACCAGGGCCAGGGCGGCATTCCACGCCCACACCGCGACCGGGAAGTTGAAAGCGGTGATGACGCCGATGGCGGAGAGCGGGTGCCAGGTTTCCATCATGCGATGGTCCGGGCGCTCGGTGGCGATGGTCAGGCCGTAGAGCTGGCGCGACAGACCGACCGCGAAGTCGCAGATGTCGATCATTTCCTGCACTTCGCCGCGGCCCTCTTCGAGGATCTTGCCGCATTCGAGCGAGACCAGCTTGGCCAGCGGCTCCTTATGGGCGCGCAGTTCTTCGCCCAAGATACGGATCAGCTCGCCGCGGCGCGGCGCCGGGACCACGCGCCAGGCGCGGAAAGCCTTGTCCGCGGCGGCGATCTTGGCGTCGATCGCGGCCTGGGTTTCGGTCTTGAGATGGGCCAGGACCTTGCCGTCCACCGGCGAGTGGACGGCGATGTCGCCGCCGGCCTGGGACGGATCGGCGAGGCCGAGTTCGGAAAACAGAGTCTTGATGTCGATCATGATTAAGCGGCCGCCTGAGCAGATTGGGGCTGGAAGATACGGCCGAAACGGTTATCCAGGAAGTCGGGAAGACGGCAATCTTCCTGACGGATGAAACCGGACTTCGGCAGCTTGCCGGCGACGAACAGATCGACCATGGCGCAGACGCCGGCCGAGGTGGTCGCCTGGATGGCCGAGCGGCGCTCATTGCCATAGATCTTGATGCTGAAGGTCTGCTGGCGCAGGCGGCCATCCTTCTCGCCGATGGCGTTGACCATCATGACGACCACGTCCTGGTCGGTCTCGGGGATGGCGCGCTCGAAGATGCGGCGCAGGGTGTCGCGGTCCTCGCGCAGGCCCAGGTCGCGCAGCAGCATCTGGATGATGGCGCGGTGGCCCGGATAGCGGATGGTCTTGTAGTCGAGATTGTCGACGCGGCCTTCCAGGGTTTCCGACAGGGTGCCCAGGCCGCCCGAGGTGTTGAAGGCTTCGTAATCGGTGCCGTCCAGCGAGAAGGCTTCGAGGCCTTCCAGCGGCAGCAGGTCGACCATCTTGCCGTCGCGCACCGCTTCGCACGGATTGCAATATTCGTTGATCAGGCCGTCGGTCGACCAGGTCAGATTGTACTTCAGCGCGTTGGTCGGATAGAGCGGCAGGGCGCCGACGCGCATATGCACGCCGACCGCCTTGTCGAAGCCCTGGGCCAGGTGATGGCCGATGATGCCGATGGCGCCTGGCGCCAGGCCGCACTGGGGCGCGAAGGCGGTCTTGGCGTCCTTGGCCAGTTCGGCCACGCGCTTGGTGGTGGCGACGTCCTCGGTCAGATCGAAATAATTGACGCCGCATTCCTTGGCGGCTTCGGCGATGCCGGTGTTCAGATAGAACGGACAGGCGCTGATCACGACGTCCTGGCCCTTGAGCGCGGCGCGCAGGGCGGCCGGATCGGTCACGTCGACCGGCTTGAAGGTCACCGATGTGGTCTGGGACAGCTTCAGGCGGCTGGCGTCGCGGTCGGCGAGCGTCACCTGATAGGCGCCGGTCGATGCGAGGTCGACGGCGATGGCGGTGCCGATATGGCCGGCGCCGAGAATGATGGCTTTTGTCATGAAGTCCTCCCAGAGAAATCTTTGTCCGATGGTGAGGTCTTTTGCCTGTCGGAATAAACCGGTAATATGCGCGTATCGATCGTGATACCTATCGTAATGACATGAAATTTGAGCACGTTGCATGAGCCGCAGAATCGACGACGAAAAGGACGCCGAACTGCTGGCATTGCTGCGCACCGACGCGCGCTTGCCGGCCACCACATTGGCGCAAAGATTGGGTGTATCGCGCAGCGCGGTGCAGCAGCGCCTGGCCCGTCTGGAACGTGACGGTATCATCGTCGGCTACACCGCGGTGCTGGGGGAAAAGGCCGCGCCGCTGGGCATGCTGCAGGCCCATGTGCTGATCGAAGTGGGCGCGCGCGACCTGCCGCGCCTGGTCTCCAGCCTGAAGGGCCGGCACGAGGTGCGGCGCTGCTATACCGCCAGCGGGCAATATGATCTGCTGGTGATGATCGAGGCTGCCTCGACCCAGCAATTGGATCTGGTGCTCGATTGGATCGGCGAGATTCCCGGCGTGCGCCGCACGGTCACCTCGCTGCTGCTGTCCACCAAGTTCGAGAGGTAGGAGCCATGTCCGACAAACCGCTCGCCGAACGCCTGCAGGTGAAGAAGGACCGGCGTCTGGCCTTGGCCGACGCCGCGGTCGCCATCGAAGCGCCCTCGGCCCCGCTGGGCGAGGCCGAGGTGGTGGTGCAGTTCGTGCGCAACCGCGCCGAGTTCGACAACAAGATCCCGCCTCTGCTGAAGGCCATCAGGGCGGATGCGATCCTGTGGATCGCCTATCCGAAGCTGACCTCGAAACTGGCCGGCGATTTGAACCGCGACGTGATCCATCGCGAAGCGCCGGCCCTGGGTATCGATTGCGTCAGCCAGATCGCCATCGACGACGATTGGTCGGCGATGCGGATGAAGCGGCTCTAGATCAGCACCAGATAGTGCTGGGCGTCGGCGGGATGCTGAGCGGTGACCTGCACGTCGGCGATGAATTCCTGCGTCTGGCTGAAATCGGCCAGGACCGACGCATGGGCGAGCAATTCGGCCTGGGTGTAGGCGGCGGTGCCGGGGGTGGCGCTTGCCAGGATCGGATTGATGACATTGGTCTGGTACCAGCTCACGGCGCCCGCTTCCGGGGCGCGATGCAGCAGGTTCTGATAGGTGTCGGTGATGAATTGCGCGTCGCCGGCCGGGGTCTGCGCGTAAGCGTGGGCGGGGTTGCCGGTATATTCCGGCGAGGACAGGAAATTCTCCGCATAGTATGTGATGCCCCTCGTGCCGTTGATGGCGGCGCGCTCGTAATAGGCCAGGCCCGGCACGTCGGGTTCGCGGGCGAAGACGGCGGCGTAGAGATTGGCGATCTCCGCCGAGGAGATGACCCCGTCCTGGACGTTGGTCGTACTGGCGACGATTTCCGTATGGTCGGCGAATTGCAGGGCCTGAATATTATCCAGATTGTCGGTCTGGCCGCCATATTCCACGGTGAAGGAATGGCCGTCGCCGGAACCCGTGATGGTCACTTGCGAGCTCGACAGGGCGTTGTATTGCACCGTCGTGCCGAGCGCGGAGACAAAGCCCGAAATCGTCTCGCCGGAAACGGTTCCAGCGGCTTCGACCAGCGAATAGTTGGTGGAAATCTCTTTCAGCAGGACGCTTCCTTCGGTGACCTGCTGAGTCGTCAAGGTCAGCGGCGGAACGCCGGCGTCGGTGAAGGAGATCGACGCGATCTGTCCCGCCGCCGCGGCCGTTTCGAGGATAGAGAGGCCGGAAGTCCCGTGTGCGGTGCCGGTCAGCGCGGTGGTGAAATCCGCCACCGTGCCGCTGATGGCGATCGGCTGGGTGATCGTGCCCGCATAAGCCTGGTCCACCGCCTGCGACGGGGATGCGCTCGGATTGGCCGCGCTTCCGTTGAGGACGACCTCGAACACCGTGCCCGCGCTGCGGTCGTCGTTGATGGTCGTTCCCAGCAGGTTGCCCTGAGCGTCCATGGTCAGCGTCCCGGTCGGACCCAGTATTCCGGAGCCGAACTGGGCGAGAATGGTCGGTGTCGCGGCATAGCCGTCGGCGGTTTTGGCGATCTCGTACACGGCCCCGTGCGTGGTGGTTCCGTCGCCTTGGATGATTCCATAGAGATTGCCGCTGGAATCCATCAGCAGCGGCCCGGCGGTCTGCCCATAAGTGCCGTCGAAATCGACCAGGGTGGTGACGGTGCCGGCATAACCATTGGCGGTCTTGGCGAGTTCGAAGAGCGTTCCGTATCCGTGGGTGCCCCCCGCGGAGGTGAGCCCGAAGAGGTTTCCGGCCTTGTCGGCGACAAGCCCATAGTAGGGCGCGAAGCCTTCCGGGCCGAAATTGGCCAGGACGGTCATGGTGCTGGCATATCCGCTGGCTGTCTTGGCGAGCTCGAAAATCGTGCCGTCGCCATTTCCGCCGCTATAGGTCGTCCCGAAAAGATTTCCGGCGGAGTCGACGACAAGGCCGAGACCCGGGGAACCGCCATTGATTTCGTCGAAACCGGCGAGAAGCACCGGAGCGCCGAAGCCGCTCGCCGTGCGGGGAACCTCGATGATCGCGCCCTGGAAGGGGATGTTTTGAGCGACCGCGAACAGGTCGCCCGCGCTATCGGTCGTCAGGCTCCTCAAGAATGAGTTGGCGGGGGAGTTCGGGGCGAGGACGGTGGGGGAGGCGGCATAGCCCGTAGCCGTTTTGGCGAGTTCGTAAACTGTGTCCGAGCCCCCGGCAAAGGTGACCCCATAGAGATTGCCGGCGCTGTCGAAGAGGACGGGCTGTATCGGTTCGGAGGCACCGAAGGTCGCCAAGGTGGTGGCTGCGTTCGCATAGCCGGTCGAGGTCTTGGCGATCTCGATCAATGCCGAGCCGGTCGAGGAGATCAGGTCGCCTTGGGGATCGATCGTCAGGCCCGCGCCGATGGGCGTATTGCTGACATAAAGCGTGACGAGCGTTGGTGTGGACATTGGCCCCCCGCAAAATCATTATCGACAGGGGGCCATTTTACTATTTCAACTGAAACGATAGTAACGATATTTAAGTATCGGGTATCCTTAACGCGTCTTCACCGCATAGTCGGCGATGCGCGCGCCATAGAGGCGGGCGGTTTCCAGATCGCCTTTGCCCGGCGCCTCGTCGGGCGAGGCGTCGGCCGGGGAAATCGCCATGGCGCCGGCATAGCCCGCGGTCCAGTTGATGCTGTCGGGGCCGTCGGCCTTGGTGTTGGAGGATTTCATCCCGGTACCGACCCAGATCTGCCCGTGCTGCTGCGACAAAGTGAAGAAATAGGTGATGGTCGAGAATTTGTCGCCATTGGCCGAGGCGGAATTGGTGAAGCCGCCGGCGACCTTGTCCTTCCAGGCCAGGGTGAACCAGCGCTTGGAGCTGGCATCGGCGAATTTCTTGAACTGCCAGGCCGGGCCGCCCATGTAGGTCGGGCTGCCATAGATGATGGCATCGGCCTGATCGAAATCGTCCCACGCGCTGTCCGGCAGGTTGCCTTCCGGATCGATCGCATAGAGGGTCGCGGTCGCGCCCGATGCCGAGGCGGCGCCGGCATGGACGGCCTCGGCCTGCTTTTTGGTGTGCCCGTAGCCGCTGAAGTAAACGATCGCGATTTTTGCCATCTCAGGTGCTCCGTTGCTCTGGGGTGGTGGTTAGGGGCAGATGGTCCCCGAAAGGCCGTTTGCAAGATAGGCACTTTTTGGTAACCAGAAATTCACCCAACGCAAGGAGCGGAATGATGAGCGAACTCGGTTTGGCGCAGGCGCAGAAGCTGGTGGAAAAGGCCCTGGAAACGGCGGCGGCAAAATTCAAGAAGCCGATCTGCATCTCGATCCTCGACCATGCCGGGTTCCTGCTGGCCTTCGCCCGCCAGGACGGTGCTCCGCTGCGGTCGATCCAAATCTCGGAAGGCAAGGCCTATACGGCGGCGCGCATGGGCGTGACCACCCAGGCCTTCTTCGAACGCTGCAAGCGCGACGAAATCCTGCCGGTCGATTTCTGCGATCCCAAGCTGACCAAGCTGGCCGGCGGCGCGCCGCTCAAGAACGCGTCCGGCAAGCTGATCGGCGCGGCCGGCGTCTCGGGTCTGACCTCGGCCGAGGATCAGGAGATCGTCGATCTGCTGGCGGTCGAGGTTTCTAAACTGTAATTGACATTTTTGACCCAAATAAGGTACAACTGCGTTAGTTTTGATGCTTATTTGGGTCAGTTTTCATGTCTCGCCAGGTCGTTCTGACGGGGGCCGAGTCCCAGTCTTTGTCACATCTCGGCGAGAGGTTGCGGCTGGCCAGGCTGCGCCGCAACCTCAGCCAGGCCGCTGTAGCGGAACGAGCCGGCGTGACCCGCAAGGTCATCGTCGCGCTCGAAGCGGGGGCGCCAGGTACCAGCATCGGCGTCTTGGCCAAGGTCATGGGCGTGTTCGGCTATCCCGAGAGATTGGCCGGCATGTTGGAGAGCGATCCTCAGGGCGAGGATCTCGAAGCCGTCCATGGACGCCGGAAAGCCGGAGGGCGGGCGGATGTGGCCGATTTCTGAAAACGGCCGCCTCGACCGGTTGGTGGTCTTCGCCTCGCTGGCGGGGGAGACGGCGCCGGTCGGGGAACTCGTTTTCGAGGGGCGGGATCGAACGCGTTCCTTCTTTCGCTATGCGCGAAGCTGGCTGGAAAACGCCGCCGGCCGTTTTCCTCTCGCCCCTCTATTGCCGTTGAAGGCGAGGGCGGTGGCCAGCGAACCCCACGCCGTTCCTTTGTTCTTCTACGACGCCGCGCCGGATGGGTGGGGCAAGTCGGTGCTTTCCTTCGCTTATCCAGAGCAGACCTGGGGGATGGCGGAGTTTTTGGCGGCTGCTGGCGACGATCGCACCGGCGAGCTGCTGTTCGGTCCCGATCCTGACGGGCCGGAACGGTTTGTGCCTGGACGAGCCATGATCGAGCCTCCGGGAGACGAGACCACGCTGGAAGCCCTTTTGGATGCGGCGGAGGCGGTGGATGAGGGGCGTCCGCGGCAGCATCATCTCGATTTACTGTTCCGCGGGTCGGCCGACGTCGGCGGTGCGCGGCCGAAAACCCGCATCAGGCGCCGCGGTCGGTCCTGGATCGCTAAATTTCCTGCACGAGGCGACATATTCGACGATCCCAGGCTCGAGGCCGTCTGCCTGGATCTTGCGGCGGCGTGCGGGATCGAGACCCCCGATCACGATGTGATAGACGTCGCCGGCCGCTCCGTCCTGCTGGTCGACCGCTTCGACCGTGGGCCTGAGGGGCAGCGATACGGCTATATGAGTGCGGGCACGCTGATCGGCCAGCCGCCGGGGGAGTATGCGACGGGCTCTTCCTATGCGGAACTCGCGGCCACGGCCCGCGAGAGGGGAGTCAGGCCTTGTGAAAGCCAGCTTTTTCGCCGATTGCTGTTCAATTGCTTCATCCACAACACCGACGATCATCTGCGCAATCACGCCTTTCTGCGCCGTGAAGGGCAATGGGGCCTGTCGCCTGTCTTTGACGTGGTGCCGCATCGCCAAGGCAGGCTGGTGCTTCCGCCGGCGCCAGACTTCACGCCTGAACCAGACCCGCGCGCGGCTCTCGCTGCGCATGGGCACTTCCGGCTGGATCGGAAATCCGCTGCCGCTATTTATGACGAAGTCGTCACCGGTCTCGCAGATCTGCCACAGGTTCTCGATCGGCGAGAGGTCAGGGCTCGCGACCGCGACACGGCGCTCGCGTTGATGCCCTTCGCCGTCAATCCGCCGGCGTTGCCTGCTTAGGCCAGTTTCGCGTCGACCCAGGCATGGCACAGCGCCATGCCGTCCTCGACCTTGAAGGAATCCGGGTTGAGGCAGAATTCCAGCCATAGTCCGTCATGCATGGCCGACAGGCCGCGGGCGAGCAGGGTGGTGTCCACCCGCTTGTCCTCGGCCTCGGCGACGTCGCGCAGAAAACGCTCATAGACATTGCAGAAGCGGCCATTGGTGCGTTGCTGCACGATGCGCATTTCCGGCGAATGCAGGATCATCCCCCAGAACACCACCCACACTTTCAGCAGCGCGGGGTCCATGATCTCAGGCGCGAAACAGGCTTCGATCAGGCGTGCCAGCCTTTCGCGCGGCGTGCCTTCGGCCTGTTCCACCGCCTTGACCATGCGGTCGGCGATGTTGGTGGCCAGGGTCTCGTAAGCGTCGGCGACCAGCATGTCGATGCTGGGGAAATAGTGATTGATCAGCCCGACCGACACGCCGGCTTCGGCGGCGATACGGCGCACCGACAGCCCGTCATGGCCTTCGCGGGCCAGGCAGCGCAGGGCGGCGTCGATCAGCGATTCGCGGCGGACGTCCGGGTCGACACGGCGAAATTTGCGAGGTTTATCTGTCATTTGGCGGCCATTATGGGGGCTTGCGACCCCCTGTCAATCGCCGCCGCTTGACCCTCTCCGCAACAAAGTTGTACGCTCGTCCAATAACGTCCGGGAGGCGTGCGATGCTGGAATTGGCGCAGGATGCGATGAGGATGGACGATTCATTCAGTCTGCCGGGCTGGATCTATCGCGATCCCGACTTCTTCGAGGCCGAGAAACAGGCGGTGTTCCGCACGGCCTGGCAGATCGTCTGTCATCTCAACGACATTCCCGATCCGGGCGACTATCACACCTTCCCGCTGCTGGACGAGAACATCGTCGTGCTGCGCGGTGACGATGGCGAGGTGCGCGCCTTCCACAATCATTGCCGCCACCGGGCGGCGCGTCTGCTGGACGGAAATTCCGGAAATTGCGGGCGCAAGGTGACCTGCCCCTATCACGCCTGGACCTATTCGACCAAAGGCGATCTGGTCGGCGTGCCGCACCGCCAATCCTTCGACGGGTTCGACGCCAAGGATTATCCGCTGCACCGGGTCGAGCACGAGGTGTTCGCCGGCTTCATCTTCATCCGGCTGGCCAAAGGCGGCCCGTCGGTGGCCGAGATGATGAAGCCCTATGCCGCCGAGATCGCCCATTACCGCTTCGAGGAATTGCAGCCGATCGGGCGTGTCACGCTGCGCCCGCGCGAGGTGAACTGGAAGAACGTCGCCGACAATTATTCCGACAGCCTGCATATCGCCGTGGCGCATCCCGGCCTGACCCGGCTGTTCGGCTTCGGCTATGGCATCGAGGCGGAAACCTGGGTCGACAAGATGTGGGGCCAATTGCTCGACAAGCCCTCGACCAATCCGTCCGAGCGCTTCTATCAGACCTATCTGCCCGACGTCGCCCATCTGCCGGAAGAGCGCAAGCGGCTGTGGACCTATTTCAAGCTGTGGCCCAACAACGCGTTCGACATCTATCCGGACCAGGTCGACTTCATGCAGTTCCTGCCGCTGTCGCCGACCCGCACCATGATCCGCGAGATCGCCTATGCCCTGCCGGATGAGCGGCGCGAGATGAAGGCGGTGCGCTATGCCAATTGGCGCATCAACCGCAAGGTCAATATCGAGGACAAGACGCTGATCGAGCGGGTGCAGGCCGGCATGGGCTCGGCCGCCTATCGCACCGGCCCGCTGGGATCGAACGAGGTCTGTCTGAGGAGCTTCGCGCGCCGGATGCGCGATCTGATACCGGAAAGCCGGCTGTTCGAAGCGCCGGCGCCGGGGTGGGGGAAGGGGAAACAGCATGCGTGATGTGGTTATCGTCGGGGGCGGCCATAACGGCCTGGTCTGCGCCGCCTACCTGGCGATGGGAGGATTGAAGGTCACGGTGCTGGAGCGCCGTTCCGTCGTCGGCGGCGCCGCGGTGACCGAGGAATTCCATCCCGGGTTCAAGAATTCGGTGGCGTCCTACACCGTATCGCTGCTCAATCCCAAGGTGATCGCCGATCTGCGCCTGGCCGACTATGGCCTCAAGGTGGTCGAGCGCGAGCTGGCCAATTTCATCCCGCTGCCGGATGGGCGCTATCTCAAGACCGGCGGCGGCCTCACCAAGCAGGAAGTGGCGAAGTTCTCGGCCAAGGATGCCGGGATGCTCGATCTCTATGACGAGCGCACCCAGGCGGTCGCGGATGTGCTGCGCGAGCTGGTCCTGCGCACGCCGCCGAATGTGATGCAGGGCGGCGGCTGGCTGGCGGCGCTGCCCGAGCTGCTCAAGGCGGGTGGTCTGGCCAGGCGGATCAGCGGCCTGGGCCTCGATCTCGAACGCGAATTGCTCGACCTGTTCGCCATGTCGGCGGGCGATTATCTCGACCGTACCTTCGAAAGCGATCCGATCAAGGCGGCCTTCGGCTGGGACAGCATCGTCGGCAATTTCGCCAGCCCCTATGCGCCGGGCTCGGCCTATGTGCTGCTGCACCATGTGTTCGGCGAGGTGAACGGCAAGAAGGGAGCGTGGGGCCATGCCATCGGCGGCATGGGTGCGATCACCCAGGCGATGGCCAAATCCGCCATGGCGCTGGGTGTCGAGATTCGCACCGATTGCCCGGTCAAGGAAGTACTGGTCGAAAAAGGCTTCGCCACCGGCGTGGTCACCGAAGCGGGCGAGGTGATCCGCGCCAGCTCGGTGGTGTCGAACCTCAATCCGCGCCTGCTGTTCACCAAGCTGGTCGATCCGGCGGCGCAGCCGGCCGATTTCCATCGCCGCATCTCGGCCTGGCGCTGCGGTTCGGGCACCTTCCGCATGAATGTGGCGCTGTCCGAACTGCCCAGCTTCACCGCCCTGCCGGGCAAGGAGCGCGCGCCGCACCACACCTCGGGCATCCTGATCGCGCCCAGCCTGAAATATATGGAAGACGCCTATATCGATGCGCGGCGCGACGGCTGGTCGAAGCAGCCGGTGGTCGAGCTGTGTATTTCCTCGACCCTGGACGACACGCTGGCGCCCAAGGGCATGCATGTCGCCTCGATGTTCTGCCAGCATGTGGCGCCGCAATTGCCGGATGGCAGCTCGTGGGACGATCACCGCGAAAAGGTGGCCGAGCTGATGATCGATACGGTCGACAAATATGCGCCGAACTTCAAGAAGTCGGTGCTGGGCATGCAGATCAACAGCCCGCTCGACCTCGAACGCACCTTCGGCCTGGTCGGCGGCGACATCTTCCATGGCCAGCTCGACCTGAACCAGCTGTTCTCGGCGCGGCCGATGCTGGGCCATGCCGATCACCGCGCGCCGGTGCCCGGCCTCTATATGTGCGGTTCGGGAACCCATCCCGGCGGCGGCGTGACCGGCGCGCCGGGACACAATGCCGCGGCCGAAATCCTCGCCGACTTCAAGCGGCGGCGGCTGAAGCGCGCGGGCTAGAATCCGGGGGGGAGAAGGGATGGTCGGGGCGCATGAACAGCGACGCGGCCATCCCGACCGCCAGTAATCCGATCGAGCCGTAGAACGGATAGTTCCAGTCGCCGGTCTCGTCGATGATGTAGCCGAACACCGGCGGCGAAATGACGGCGGCCAGGGCCGAGCCGACATTCATCAATCCGCTGGCGGTGCCGCAATAGGCCGGGGCGATGTCGCCCGGCATGGCCCAGAAGGCGCCGATCGAGACTTCCAGGAAGAAGAAGCCCAAGGCCAGGCACAGCGCGATGGTCGCCAGATTGGGCGTCACCATCATGCAGACCAGGCTCAGCCCGGCTCCGAGGAACGCGACCCAGACGATGCCGACCCGGGCGAGTTTGACGCTGCCGGTACGGCGCAGCACATAATCGCTGACCCAGCCGCCGAGCAGATCGCCGACAACGCCGGCGAAGAACACCGCCGCCGCATATTTGCCCGAGCTCTTCAGATCCATGCCGAAGCCGTGCAGGAAATAGCCGGGCAGCCAGCTGAGCAGCAGCCATAGAGTCCAGCCATAGCAGAAATAGGTGACGGTGACCGGCAGCAGGCGGAAGAACAGCGCCAGCCAGGGAATGGTTTTCTGCGCCGGCCGCGCCGCGGCGGGCGGCGGCAGGGCGGCCAGCATTTCGGGCGTTGCGGCGGGATGGGCGCGCGGGTCATCGCGGTAGAGGGTGAACCACAGCGCGGCCCACAGCAGGCTGAACAAGCCATCGACGATGAAGGCGCCGCGCCAGCTGATCCAGCCGATCAGCGCGGCGATCAGGGGCGGGGTCGCCGCATTGCCGAGGCGGGCGCAGGCATGGGTGATGCCCTGGGCGAAGCCGCGCTTGAGGTTGGGTTGCCAGACCTGGATGGCGCGGGAGGCGGTGGCGAAGCTGGCGCCTTCGCCGATGCCGACCAGCAGGCGGCAGGCGAACAGGAAATAGAGGCCGGTGGCGAAGCCGGTCAGAATGGTCGCCGCCGCCCAGATCGCCGCGCAGGCGGTCAGCGTCCGGCGCGGGCCGAAGCGGTCGGCGATGGCGCCGCCGAAGAACTGGATGACCAGATAGGGGATGGCGAAGGCGGAGAAGACCAGGCCGAAATCGGTGTTGGTCAGCCGGAAGTCGGATTTGATGACAGTGCCGGCGGTGCTGATGTTCACCCGGTCGATATAGGTGATGAAATACATCAGGCAGAGGGCGATCAGAATCCGCGTCGGTACCCCGATCCTTCTCATTATGCTCCGCTCCCCGGTTATGCCGCGCGGTTGTTCCCCGCCAGGTAATCCATCGCCGCCTGCACGCCGCCGCGTTTGTGCGGCACTTGCGCCACGGCCAGCCCCATTTCCACGCCGGCCAGGGTGCCCATCAGGCTCAGATCGTTGAAATCGCCCAGATGTCCGATGCGGAACACCTTGCCGGCCAGCTTGCCCAGCCCGGTGCCCAGCGACATGTCGAAACGGTCGAGGATGACGCTGCGCACCTGATCGGCATTGATGCCGTCGGGCATCAGCACGGCGGTCAGCACCGGCGAATATTCCGCCGGCTCCTGGCACAACACCTCGAGACCCCAGGCGGTTACCGCGCGGCGAGTCGCCTCGGCATGGCGGTTATGGCGCGCGAAGACATTGTCGAGGCCTTCCTCGTTCAGCAGCGCGATCGCCTCTTTCAGGCCGAACAGCATGTTGGTGGCGGGCGAATAGGGGAAGAAGCCGGTGCCGTTGCTCTTCAGCATCTCTTCCCAATCCCAGTAGGAGCGGCGCATGCCGCCGTCCTGGCTGGCCGCCAGAGCCTTGTCGCTGACCGCGTTGAAGCCGAGGCCGGGCGGCAGCATCAGGCCTTTCTGCGAACAGCTGACGGTGACGTCGACGCCCCAGGCGTCGTGGTGATATTCGACCGAGCCGAGCGACGAGATGGTGTCGACCATCAGCAGCGCCGGATGCTGCGCCTTGTCGAGGGCCTCGCGGATCAGCGGAATGCGGGTGGTCACGCCGGTCGAGGTCTCGTTATGGACCACCATCACCGCCTTGATCGATTGCGAGCGGTCCTCGGCCAGGATGGCTTCCAGCTGGGCGGCATCGGCGCCGCGGCGCCAGTCGCCGGCGATGAAATCGATTTCCAGCCCCAGCTTGTCGGCCATCCTCTTCCACAAGGCGGCGAACTGGCCGGTCTCGAACATCACCACCCGGTCGCCGGGTTCCAGCGTGTTGACGATGGCGGCTTCCCAGGCGCCGGTGCCGGAGGAGGGGAACACCATCACCGGGTTCGAGGTGCCGAAGATCGGCCTCAGCTCGACCAGCAGATCGCCGGCCAGCTTGGCGAATTCGGGGCCGCGATGGTCGATGATCGGGCGATCCATCGCCCGCAGGACACGGTCGGGGATGTTGCTGGGACCGGGAATCTGCAGGAAATGGCGGCCGGCGCGGCGGGACATGGCAAGGATTCCATCCATATTGCGGATGTTACAACCATAAGGCCGGCTGCCAGAGCGACGCAAACGCCATTTCTCCGGCGAACTTGCTGTCGGGCCTATTGTCTTGCTTAGCCATTCATTAAGTTGGAATGACAATATTGGCAGTCGATGACTTCCCGGCGAATCCGGGTTAATCTTGGTTAATTCGACGAGCGGCTGAAGGGGGGCGACCGTCAAATTGGCTCTTGAAAATTGTATCCTGCGCGCGCGCAATTGTGACACGGTGCGGTGCTGCCTGACGCAGCGCGGTAATGTCCGGGAATGGAGTTCGGTCCTATGAGGCCATCCCTGACGGTAAAAATCCTCTTTCCCTCCCTGACCATTGCGGTTCTCGTCGCCGTCGTCATTTTCGGCTTCCTGGAAAGCGAGCTGGACGATCAGGCCCGCCGCGAGTTCACCGCGCGGACGGATCATTTCGCCTCGGCCCAGGCCGCCGCGCTGACCGACGCGGTGTGGAGCTTCGACCAGAACTCGATCGACCGCCTGTTCGGCGTCTGCGCCGGCTATCCCGACCTGGTCAGCGCCCGCCTGATCACCGCCGACGGCGAAGTGCTGCAGCATTACGAGCGCCCGCCCGTCCCCGGCGCCAAATCGACTTCGCCCAATCAATATACCGTGTCGAAGGAGCTGGTCCGCCAGGAAGGCGGCGAGAAGCTCAAGCTCGGCAGCCTCGAAGTGATGGTCGACGAGACCCAGCTGCTGCAGAGCGCGACCACCCGGCGCCGTTCGGACGCCGCCATTCTGGTGGCGCTGGCGATCCTGCTGGCGATCTCGATGGCGACCACCGTGCATTGGCAGGTCGGCCGTCCGCTGACCCAGCTGCGCGAAAGCTTGACCCGCAATACCCAGGAACGCGAGAAAAAGCCGCTGCAGTGGCGGTCGCGCGACGAAATCGGCGAAGTGGTGGCCGCCTATAACGTGCTGCTGGCCCGACAGGCGGAAGCCGAAGAGAGTTTGCGCAGTTACCAGCAATCGCTCGAACAGATGGTGGAAAACGCCACCGCCGAACTGAAGCTGAGCCAGAAGCGCTTCAAGGATTTCGCCGAATCCTCGTCCGACTGGATGTGGGAAACCGACCAGGCCAACCGCTTCATCCGCTTCATCGGCGCCAACGCGGTGTGCGACAAGCTGCGCGCCGAAGCGATCGGCTCGGGCCTGACCGACCTGTCGAAGGGTGTTTCCAGCAAGACCGAAAGCACGGCCTATCTCGCCGGCCTCGAACGCCGCGATCCGATCCGCGAATTCACCTATACCGCCCGCTTCCAGGACAGCAGCTGGGCGGAAATCTGCGTCAACGGCCTGCCGATCTATGACGATGACGGCAGCTTCATCGGCTATCGCGGCACCGCCCGCGACCTGACCGAGCGCGTCGAGGCCGAGCGCCGCATCAAGACCGCCCAGTCGCGCCTGCTGGGCGCCATCTCGGCCATCGCCGATGGCATCATCCTGCTCGACGACAAGCGCCGCATCGTGGTGTGCAACGAGCAGTTCCGCCAGCTCGCCCAGTCGCTCGGCATGTCGGCCGAGGTCGGCGTCGAACTCAAGCTGCGCGGCGCCAAGAGCAAGTCGGCCCGTACCGAGCATGATCAGGCCCTGGCCGATTGCCTGGGCGCCTGGCGCGAGCAGTTCGATTTGCGCGACGCTTCGCCGCTGACCCTGCAATTGCCCGATGAGCGCTGGATTCGCTCGACCGCCTTCAAGACCGAAGATGGCGGCGTGGTGGCCCTGTTCGCCGACGTGTCGGCGCAGATCGCCCGCGACCGTGAACTGGTCGCCGCCAAGGTCGCCGCCGAAGTGGCCAACAAGCTGAAGTCCGAATTCCTGGCCAACATGTCGCACGAGATCCGCACGCCGATGAACGCCATCATCGGCCTGTCGCATCTGGGGCTCTCGACCGCGCTCGATCCCAAGCAGCGCAATTACCTGGAAAAGATCCTGTCCTCGGCCAATGCGCTGCTGGGCATCATCAACGATATCCTCGACTTCTCGAAGATCGAAGCCGGCAAGATGTCGCTGGAGAACGAGGATTTCGACCTCTCCAAGCTGTTCCGCAGCCTGGACGCCATGCTGGCGGTCAAGGCGGGCGAGAAGGGGCTCAAGCTCACCTTCGACATCGACCCCAAGGTTCCGCCGGTGGTGTCGGGCGATCCGCTGCGCCTCTCGCAGATCCTGCTCAATCTGGGCAGCAACGCCATCAAGTTCACCCCGTCGGGCGAGGTCCGCTTCCGCGCCGAATTCCTCGGCAAGAAGAAGGACTCGGTCAATCTGCGCTTCTCGGTGACCGACACCGGCATCGGCATTTCGGAAGAACAGCAGGCTTCGCTGTTCGCGCCGTTCAGCCAGGCCGACGGCTCGATCACCCGCCGCTTCGGCGGCACCGGTCTGGGCCTGGCCATCTGCAAGCGGCTGGTCGAGCTGATGCAGGGCCGTTTCGGCGTCAGCAGCACGATCAACAAGGGCTCGACCTTCTGGTTCGAGATCTCGCTGCAGGTCGGCACCATCGCCACCGCCAAGAACTCGTCGCGCACCGCCTTCCAGCAGGTCCGCGCCCTGGTCGCCGACAACCAGACCAACGCGCGCGAGCTGCTGTCGACCCATCTGGAGGCCTTCGGCTGCCAGGTGATTCAGGCCGAGACGGCACAGCAGACCTTGGATGCCTTCAAGGCCGACGATGCCGATTTCGACGTCGTGGTGCTCGATCACGCCTTGCAGGATGAAGGCGGCATCGAAGTCGGCCGCCAGATCCGCGAGATCGCCGGCGAGACCGGCCGCCCGGTGATCATCATCGTCACCGCCAGCGCGGTCGATGAGATCTCGGAAGAGGTCGAGAAGCATGAATTCGTCGGTCCGCTGCTGAAGCCGGTCAGCGCTTCGACGGTGCTCGACGCCATCATCAGCGTGATGCCCGACGCCGATCTGACCCGCATGTCGTCCACCCTGGCGGTGGGCGAGAAGGCGCGTCTCGACGGCGTCCGAGTGCTGGTGGTCGAGGATAACGACATCAACCAGCTGTGCGCGCGCGAGCTGCTGGAGCAGGCCGGCGCCGTGGTGCTGATCGCCGAGAACGGCCTCGAAGCCGTCGAACTGCTCGACAAGGAAAGCGTCGACTGCGTGCTGATGGACGTGCAGATGCCGGTGCTGGACGGCTATTCGGCGACGCGCCAGCTGCGCCGCGCCGACCGCTTCGCCAAGCTGCCGATCATCGCCATGACCGCCAACGCCATGAGCGGCGATCGCGAGCGGGCGCTGGAATCCGGCATGAACGACTATGTGTCCAAGCCGGTCGAGCCGGAGGAGATGCGCCAGGTGGTTTATCGCTGGACGATCGGCGGCACCGATTCCGCCGAACCGAAGCGCGTGGCCGGCCCCGAAAAGCCGACCGCGGTCGCGCTCGATCTCGATGCCGCCCTGCGCCGCGCCAGCGGCAATATGGCGCTGCTGATCAAGATGATGCAGCGCTTCCAGGCCGACGCGCCCAATTTCTCGCGCAATTTCGAGGATATGCGGGCCGGTGGCGACATCGAAGGCGCGGTCCGCACGGCGCACAGCCTGAAGGGCATCGCCGGCACCATCGGCCTGTTGGAACTGCAGGCCGTCGCCGGCCGCCTGGAAGCGGCGGTACGCGACGATCATGGCGAGGATGGGGTGCGCGAAAGCTATATCGCCACCTTGCAGGCGCTGGAGCAGGCGCTGCATCTGATCGACCAGGTGATCAACAACCCCGCCACCGCGTCGGAACCCAACCAGGTCGACACGCCCGGCGAGGTGCTGAGCCGCCTGAAGATGCTGCGCATGCTGGTGGCCGACGCCGACACCGACGCCGCCCGCCATTGCCGCGAACTGGCCGGCGTCCTGCCCCGCGACCACGCGGCGCTGGGCAAGAAGCTGGTCGAACAGACGGAGTCCTACGACTTCCCGAAGGCGCTGGCGACGGTGGACCGGCTGATCGACCTGATCGGGGCATAAGGTTAGACAGCAAGAATCAGTTTCTTTTGCCAACTCTGCCGGATGGACAACCTTCTTTCGATCTTCCATCGTTGATGGGACATAATCGTAAAGGGGGATGCAATGCAGAGGTTGAAGCTGTTGCTGGCGGGTCTGGCCTTGTCGGCCGCGCCGGTCCTGGCCGAAGAGCCGCCGATGGACCAGCCGTTGCGGCCGGATCAGACGGCGTTCCGGGCGCTGTACAAGGAATTGGTGGAGACCAACACCACCCTGTCCGCCGGCAGCTGCACCAAGGCCGCCGAGCGCCTGGCGGCGCATCTCAAGAAGGCCGGCTTCACCGATAAGGAAGTCACCCCGTTCTCGGTGCCCGAGCATCCCAAGGAAGGCGGCCTGACCGCTTACCTGGCCGGTACCTCGAAGACCGAGAAGGCGATCCTGCTGCTGGGCCATCTCGACGTGGTGGAAGCCAAGCGCGAGGACTGGACCCGCGACCCCTTCACCCTGATCGAAGAGAACAACTACTTCTATGGCCGCGGCACCGCCGACATGAAGGCGTTGGATGCCATCTGGGTCGACATGCTGGCGCGCTGGAAGAAGGAGGGTTTCCACCCCAAGCGCACCATCAAGCTGGCGCTGACCTGCGGTGAGGAGACCACCGACGCCTTCAACGGCGCCGATTACCTGGCCAAGAACAAGCTCGACGCCATTTCGGCAGCCTTCGCCCTGAACGAGGGCGGCGGCGGCCGTACCGACGGTCACGGCAAGCTGCTGGTCGAGAACATCCAGGTGGGTGAGAAGAAGGCGCAGAACTATCGCATCGAAGCGACCAATCCGGGCGGTCACAGCTCGATCCCGGTCCGCGACAACGCGATCTACGAGCTGGCCGATGCGATCACCAAGATCCGCGACTACGAATTCCCGGTGAAGATGACCGACACCACGCGGACCTATTTCGCCGAGGCCGGCAAGCTGCGCAACGACGAGACGGGCCAGGCCATGATCGCCCTGTCGCAGAACCCGGATGACAAGGCCGCCGAAGCCATCGTGTCGAAGGACCGGTCCTACCACTCGATGCTGCGCACCACCTGCGTCGCCACCCTGCTGGATGGCGGCCATGCCGAGAACGCGCTGCCGCAGCGGGCCGGTGTGAACATCAATTGCCGCATCTTCCCCGGCGAGACGGTGGAAGGCACCATGGCGACCCTAGCCAAGGTGATCGACGATCCGAAGCTGAAGATCACCGCCAATCAGCAGCGCGGCCCCGACGCCGTGCCGCCGCCCCTCGATCCCAAGGTGATCGAGCCGGCCAAGGCGATGGTGGCGAAATATTATCCCGGCGTGCCGCTGATCCCGTCCATGTCGACCGGTGCGACCGACGGCGTGTTCCTCGAAGCGGCCGGCATTCCGGTCTATGGCGTGCCGGGCAGCTGGGGCGAGCCCGATGGCGGCGGCGTCCATGGGCTGAACGAGCGCAAGAGCGTGCGCTCGGTCTATATCGCCCGCGACTTCCTGACCGACCTGGTCAAGATCTACGCAGACGCGGAATAAGGTTGTGTGTCATGGGCGCCCGGCGGTTTTCCGCCGGGCGCCCATTGCTTTTCAGAGGTCGTTGCTGGCGAGGGTCGAGGTGCCGAGAGCGCGCTGGATCTGCGATTCGGCGCCGGCCAGGGCCTGCTTGCGGCATTCCTGGAACTGTTCGCGGGCAGCCAGGTCGCGGGTGGCGGCGGGCTTCTGGCACGCTTCGTTGGCCGCCTGGGCCAGGCGGGCGTTCAGAGCGGCGCGGCCGCTGCGGCTGGTCAGGTTGAGATCGTCGAAATGGACTTGGACCGACTGGGTCTCTTCCAGCTGAGCAGCCAGCACGGCGGCCGGGCTGCACAGCAGAGCAGCGGCGATAACGCCGCGACGACGGAAATTATTGAACATGAATGCCTCCAGGTTAAATTCAACTGGCGAACTGACTGGACGTTTTCATGACAATATTTTTGTCGTGTTCTTTTGGCCGGCGCGCTCTTTTTAATGCGATGCGGAAAAAAGGAAAATCACTGTTTGATTACAGTTTTCCAGATAAATATTTCTTGTACTTTCGCTGTTTGGTCGAGTTGTTGTCCGACTTCATGCTTTTGCGCACATAAATTATCCGGCCCGGGGCAAAGAAAAAGGCGCCCCGCTTTCGCGGAGCGCCCTTAACGCTTTGAGCCTGCTGGCTTATTCCAGGCCGCGCTCGCGCTTGATGGCCTCGGCGGACGGATCGCGGCCGCGGAAGCCGCGATAGATGTCCATCGGGTCGGCGGTGTAGGTGCGGCCCAGCATCTTGTCGCGGAAGGTCTGGCCGTTCTGGCGGGTCATGCCGCCATTCTCGGTGAACCATTCGTAAGCGTCGTCGTCGAGGATCTCGCCCCACATATAGGCGTAGTAGTTCGCCTCATAGCCATTGCCCCAGATGTGCAGGAAATAGGGGGTGCGATAGCGCGGCGGCACCTCGGCCAGATCGACGCCGTCCTTCTTGAGGGCGGCGGTCTCGAAGGCGTCGATGTCGGTCACCTTGGCGTCCTTGGCGGTCAGGCTGTGCCATTCCAGGTCGAGCAGGGCGGCGGCGACATATTCGGTGGTGGCGTAGCCCTTGCCGTAGGTGCGCGCCTTCTTGATCTTGTCGACCAGTTCCTGCGGCATCGCGGCGCCGGTCTGGTAGTGCTTGGCGTAGTTGGCGAACACGCTCGGCTCCAGCGCCCAATGCTCGTTGAACTGCGACGGGAATTCGACCACGTCGGTCGGCACGTTGAAGCCGTTCTCGCCGCCGTAATAATGCACCGAGAACATGCCGTGCAGCGCATGGCCGAACTCGTGGAACATGGTGGTCACGTCGTCGAACGAGATCAGCGCCGGCTTGCCGTCCTCGGGCTTGGTGAAGTTCTCGGTGTTGACCAGGATCGGCAGGCGGTTGTCGATGCCCGACGGCACGTTCATGAAGGTGCACCAGGCGCCGCCATTCTTGTTGGGGCGCTGCCACGGGTCGAACATGAACAGGGCCAGCGGCTTGCCGCTTTCCTCGAACACTTCGAACACGCGCATGTCGGGGCTGTAGGTCGGGACGTCGTGGCGTTCCTTGAAGGTCAGCCCGTACATCTTGTTGGCGGCGAAGAACACGCCGTCCTGCAGGACGCGGTTGATCTCGAAGTACTGCTGAACCTCGTTATTGTCGACGCTGTACTTGGCCTTGCGGACCTGCTCGGAATAGAAGTTCCAATCGGCGGCGGTCAGCTTGAAGCCGCCCTTCTGCTCATCGATGGTCGCCTGGATCTCGGCGGCTTCCTGCTTGGCCTTCTTGACGGCGGCGGGGGCGAGGTCGAGCAGCAGCTTCTTGGCGGCGTCGGCGGTCTTGGCCATCTGCTCGGCTTCGGTGAAGGCGGCGAAAGTGGCGAAGCCCATCAGCTCGGCCTTCTGGGCGCGCAGCTGCGCCAGGGTGGTGATCAGCTCGCGCACGTCGCTCTTGCCGCCATGCTCGCCGCGGGTCTCCGAGGCCTGCATCAATTTCAGGCGCAGATCGCGGTTCTTCAGCGAGGCGAGCAGCGGCTGCTGGGTCGTGTTGCGGACCACCAGCAGATATTTGCCCTCCTGGCCGGCCTTCTTGGCGGCGGTCGCGGCGGCGGCGACATCGGCTTCGGACAGGCCGTCCAACTGCGCCTTGTCCTCGACCAGCACGGCGGCTTCCTTGGCGGCGCCCAGCAGGCGGGTGCGGTAATCATTGGCCAGCTTGGCGATCTGCTCGTTGATCTTGGTCAGCTGCTTCTTCTTGTCGGCCGGCAGCTCGGCGCCGGAATGGACGAAGCGGCGATAGGTACCGACGGTAAGGAACTTCTGGTCATCGGTCAGGCCCGAGGTCTCACGCGCCTCGTAGACCGCCTTGACGCGCTTGAACAGCTTGGCGTTCAGCAGGATCGAATCCTGATGCGCCTGCAGCTTCGGGGTCACGTCCTCATTGATCTTGTCCAGGGTGTCGTTGGTGTTGGCCTGGGTCAGTTGCTGGAACAGGGTGTTGGCGCGGCCGAGCAGGGCGCCGGTATGGTCGAGCGCCGCGATGGTGTTCTCGAAGGTCGGCTTGTCCTTGCTGTTGGCGATCTTGGCGACCTCGGCATCTTCCTGCGCGATGCCGACCAGGATGGCGTCCTTGAAATCGCCGTCCTTGATCTCGTTCATCGGCTCGGCGCCGTAGGGGAGGGGCGAGGCTTTCGCGAAGGGGTTGCTGGCGGCCAGGGTGGTGGCCGCGGCCTTCTCGGCGGCGTGGGCACCGGTGCCCAGCAGGATCAGGGTCAACGCGAAGATCGGCAGGCGCCGCGCGGTAAATTTCATGAACGTCTCCTCAGGAAAATTTGGCGGCTAGGCTGGGGGTTGACCCCCTTCCTGTCAATCCGCCCCTTCGACCAACCGCCCGATTGCTTCGGCGAACGACATGCGGCCCAGCAGGGCCAGAACGATGCCCGCGACCCCCGCCGCCAGGCAAACGGTCAGCAGCGCCGGTCCCAGGCTCCAGCGGTCGGCCAGGGCGCCGATCGCCGGCGGCCCGAATCCCAGCGCGGCCAGGTTGGCGGCGGCGGTCAGCAGCGCCATCACCGAGCCCTGCAGCCCAGACGGAGTCAGGCGCTGCCAGCCCGACATGCCGGCGGGAGTGGAGGCGAAGACGACCAGATTGAACAGCCAATAAGCCGGCGCCGCCACTGTCAGGGTGCCGGCGGTGCAGAACAGCGCGGCGGGCACCAGGCTTAGCGCGAAGCAGACCGCCAGCAGCATATGGCTGGGCGCGGCGACGCCCTGCCGACGCATCCGGTCGATCAGCGCGCCGCCGACCCATTGGCCGATCGGCGCCGACAGCACATAGAGCAGCCCGGTCAGGATCGCCGCGCGCCCCGCGGTCATGCCGAAGGAACGCTCGAACAGCTGGGGAATCCACATGGCCTGCGCCTGGGCCAGGACGATGCTGCATGCCGTTCCCGCCGTCAGCCAGCCATAGGCCGAGCGGAACCGGACGATATGGCGCCCCGCCGCACCCAAGCCAGGCCAGGGATCGCGCGCCGGTTCGCGCATGATCAGAACCGGAACCGCCACCGGCAGCCCGAGAATGGCCGCGCCCAGGAACAGGGTCCGCCAGGACTCGATCTCGCCCAGCAGCCAGCCGCCGCCCAGCAGCGCCAGGGCACTGCCCGCGGTCGCCCCGATCAGGAACACGGCGACGGCCCGGCCGCGCTTTTCCGGCGCGACGCCGGAGCGGATCAGCGAAACGCCGGCCGGGATCAGGCAGGCCTCGCCCAGCCCGACGCCGATCCGGGCCAGGATGAAGGTGTGAAAATCCGAGGCCAGGCCGCACAAAGCGGTCATCACGCTCCAGGCCAGGATGCCGGCGGCGATCAGGCGGCGGCGGTCGGTGCGGTCGGACAGCCAGCCGAGCGGCACGGCACCCAGGCAGAACAGCAAGGCGAAGGCGGTGCCGCCCAGCAGGCCGAATTGCGTGTCGGTAAGGCCGAGATCGGCCTTGATCGGTCCGCCCGCCACCGCGACCAGAGCGCGGTCGACGAAGGCCAGCGCATAGACCAGCGCCAGCAGCGGCGCGATCAGGCTTTGCGGATTTCGGCCGGCGAGAGGAACGGCGTGATCAGCGCCAGAAGCGGAGGCAGAACGAAGCACCAGTTACCATATTCCTTCCAGGCGGTTGCGGCCAGGCCGCAGCCGGCCGCGAAGGATACCTCCCGTTCCTATGGCGATGTGATCGCCCACAGCCTCAATATCGCAGCACCGCCCGCTTTGCTCTCGCAGGGGCTGCTGTCGTCGCGCATCGCCGTCAACCGCCTCGCGGTCGGGCGGGCCCAGCTCGGCCTGTCGCCGCGCGTGCCGGCCGAGGACACCTTCATCCTGGCCCATTACCTGACCGACCTGCCGCACCATGAATTGCTGAGCCGCGGCCGCCCCAAGATCGTCCAGGGCTATGAGGCCGGCTCGATGCGCATCGTCAATCTGGTGGACGAGTTTTCGGCGCGCATCACCCACACGCATCAAAGCGTCGTCTTCTATATTCCGCGCGCCGCGCTGGACGAGGCGGCCGGGCAGGCCGGCATACGCCGGATCGAGGCTCTGACCTGTCCGCCCGGCGCGATGGACCCGGTCGTGCGGCATCTGGCGGGGGCGCTGCTGCCGGCCTTGGCCTGTCCCAAGCAGGCCAGTGCGCTGTTCGTCGACCATGTGGTGGGCGCGCTGCTGCATCATCTGATGTGCCATTATGGCGGCGCGGGCGAGGGCTCTTTCGCGTTCGTGAAGGGCGGGCTGTCGCCCTTTCAGCTTCAGCGCGCCAAGGATGTGCTGGCCGCCGATTGCGAACTCGATTTGACGCTGGGCGACGTGGCCGAGCAATGCGGCCTGTCGCGCGGCCATTTCGCCAAGGCCTTCCGCCTGTCCACCGGCACCACGCCGCACCGCTGGCGCCAGCGCTGCCGCATCGATCGGGCGCAGCGGCTGCTGGCCGAGGGGGCTCTGTCCCTGGCCGACATCGCGCTGGCCTGCGGTTTCGCCGACCAGAGCCATTTCACCCGCGTCTTCAGCCGGATGGTGGGGGAGGCGCCGGCCGGCTGGCGCCGGCGGCGGGGGCGCTAACGGCCCGTTTTTCCCAGTTTTTCCAGCAAAGCGCTGGCATCGAAGCCGATGGCTTCCGACAGATCGAGGAATTCCAGCACGTCCAGGCGCCGCTCCCCCAATTCGTATTTGGCGACATAGGAGGGGGGTTTGCCGAGGCGCCGCGCGATTTCGGTTTGGGTAAAACCTTTCGCCCTGCGTTCCGCGACCAGCAAGGCTCGGAACGCTCGGTGTCTGTCCGTGTGAATCTGCTTTTTGTGCGGCATTTCGAGGTCTCGCTCTGACCCCGACAGCAAAAAGGTTCTTCTAAAATCTCCCAAAATGGGAGAAAATATTTAATATCATATATTTGGTCGATATTGCCAGGTTTATGGGCGGTGTGTTTCTTCTGATTTTGAAGATTATCTCCGTGTCCATGACAGAATGGCCCTGGAGGAGACATGTTATCGCGTTACTTGAGTGATGAAATTTCTGCTCGCGTCAAAGTCTATGCGGTCAATGTCGGCGGTTTCGTGGTGTTCCGCTTTACAATTGATTTAAAAAATAATGGAAATTTCGAGAAAGATTTTGTCATCAAGTTCACGATTTGGGGGGATGTAGTTGGCGGAGCGGGGCCGAAGGTGCTGCAAAAGAGCGTCAGCCACATACCGCCCGGTGCCACCAGGACGCTGGAGGTCACCTTGGGCAGGGGCGAGGATTGCCGCAATGTCACCGTCGAGGAGGTGGTGATCCGCGCACCCGCGCATGCCTATCACCGGCATGTCGTCCTTCCCTCGCCAACCGTCTGGCAGCTGGCGACCGAGAATTACCGTCCTATCCCTCGATAGGTCAGGCGAACCAGATGCCGGCGATGCGATGGGTGCGGGCCACGTGCGGGCCGTTCAGATCGACCGGCGCCGTATCCTTGTTGGCGACGGCCACCAGCCGGTCGCCCTGGCGTTCGACCGAGGCCAGGAACGGCTCGGCGCCCTCCATATGCACCACCGCCATGTCGCCGGCGCGCGGCGGCAGCACGGTATTGACCATCAGCAGCGCGCCGACCGGCACGCGGGGTTCATAGGACGTGTCGGGCATGTAGAAGGCATAGGCGCCTGGAACATTAGCCAGCTGCGGCGGCGCCTCGATGGCCATGCCGGGCGTTTCCGGGTCCGGCACGATCACCATCCCGCCCTGGCGGCGGCATTGGCGCACCGGCAGCGTCGCCGCAGCAGGAGCCGGCGCGGGCGCCTGCTGTGGAATGTCGCCCAGCATGTCGCGCACGGTGTCGCGATCCATCAGTTCTTCCGGCGGCACCTTCAGGGCCTTGGCCAAAATCACCAGATGCTCGGCGCGCACGCGGCGGCTGCCATTCTCCAGCTTGCTGATCTCGGATCGGCTCAGTCCCACCGTTTCCCCAAGTTCCGCGAGCGACATCCTGCGCCGGCTGCGCCATTCGCGAATGCGGTTGGGTTGGTCGTGAAGGGTCATATCTTCAGTCGAGCCGCCTGGCGGTCCCAAACTACGGGTTGGAATGGATGGGCGGTGCCGGGGCGCCTGCAGCAGGCGAACCGCGGTCGCCGCGGGAGTAGATAGCAAGAATCCGCCGATATCCCTTTTTCGTCAAGGGCTTTGCCTGGAGCCAGCGATATGCCGGCGGTCGGATTGCTTTGTGTGTAGACGAATGTATCCAAAATGGATATAAAATGGAAAATCACTAACGGGAAAGCCTTCTGCGATGTTCGATATTCAGGGAAGTCATGGCTCTGCAGCTCGCGTTGCACTGTTTTTTGGGGTTGTTGCCTTTTCGGCAACGCTGCTGGGTGTGCCCGCCTGGGCTCAAACTTCCACTACCGTCTTCAGCTCGGTCCAGAGCAAGACCAGCGACATCTTCACTAACGTCCGGAACATCCTGATGGTCGTGGGGGCGCTGGGCGTTCTCGGTCTCGCAGCGTCCGCGTTCTTTGGCCATTTCAAATGGAGCTGGGCGGTCAGTCTCCTGGGCGGCCTGCCGAAGCAGCTTGAAAGTCTTTATTTCGTCCAGAATATCGGGGCCGGCCTATTTACCATTACGGCACCGACCGACAATGGTAAGAGCACCACGCTCAATCTGTTCTGCATCGATATGGTGCAGGCGCGGGGAGGCCATATCGACGTCATCGGAATCGACGATCCGGTCGAATTCATGGCGCCGGAGATCTGCCAATTAGCCATGTATGACGTTGGCGAAGGGGAAGACCCCTTCGCCCAGAAAATCCATACCAGCCTGCGTTTGGCGCCTCATGCCATCAAGATCGGCGAGTGCCGTACATTGTCGACTGCCGAGGCGTCGATCGACGCTGCGGTAACCGGCAAGTTGGTCATGACCACGCAGCATACCACCGGCGCTTTCGGGGTTCCGTTCCGTTATGAACGCATGGGCGTCAGCCGCCACGTCGCTTACGATTCCAGCGTTCACGTCTGCTGGATGAGCCAGCGCTTGGTGCCAGCATTGTGCCCGCTTTGCCGAATTCCGCTTTTCGCTGATCTGTCGGGCCTCGATCCCCGGCGGATGGCGACGAAGGTCGGCAGCCAGGAGGTGTTGATCTGAAACGGCCCCAGATCCTCCGACCGCACCGTGCCATCCTTGCGCAGATTGGGCTTGGCCAGCCCGATCCAGCCGCCTTCGACCCGCAGCACCGAATAGAGGCTTTCCGCCGGCACGGCGTAGGATTGAGCGGCGGCCATCAGGCAAACGGCGGTGAGCTGGACCAGCATGTCAGACGCTCATCCGTTGAAGACGAATTGGATCGCCACCGTCGGAGTGCCCGGCGCGCTGCAGTTGTTGACCGCGTTATCGTCGGTATCCGGGATGACCGTCGACAGCGTTCCGCCGCCGGCACTGGTGGCCGTGACGGCATAGCCATACATCGGCCCGCCATTGAGCCCGCCGCCGGCGCCGAACGACTTGATGATCTGCTCGCAATCGCTCTCGGGGATGTTGTCGGCGATAACCGAGAAGGTGCTGAGCGGCGAAACCGCCCCATCCTTATTACCGAGAACGATGTAGGTCCCTTCGAAGGGATTGGTGACGGCGGTCCCGTTGATCGCCGATTGCGGGGCGATCTTGCTGCTGATGAGCGTCGTCGTCGCCAAATTGGTCCAGGTATAGCGCCCGGGCCGCCGCTGATATTGCGTGGTGATCTGCTGCTGCATCGAGCTCAATTGCGTCTGCAATGATTCGATATGCTGGCCATCCATCGCCGAGCTGTAAGCCTCATAGGCCCCGTAGGCGGCGAGACCGGTGAGAATAAGCCCGAGAACATAGCCTAGTAATTGCTGCATTCTTCCAACTCCTAATGTGCTACGCCGTGAGCAAAATTCGAGGCATTCGTCGTCAATTCGTTACTGACGATGTAGAGCCACGCCACTATTCCCCAGGTGACAAACTGGCATATGGTGGAAATCGTGTTGCCAATGACGATGTATTTTTCGATGGCGCGCTCGAACCAGTCATTGACGAGGACGTCTATGCCTTCATGGGGATTTTTCATTTCCATATAGAGCTGAAGAAGCTCCAGCGTTTCTTCGTCCGGCCAATTGTATCCGGTCGCAGCCAACGCATCGGCGGGCTTGAGATCGTCATAGGCGAGAACCGCTTCCAACCGTTCCCGCACGTAAGGGGTCACCGCCTATTGGAAACTGCCCAACCAGGCATCGGCTTATGGGCTGCTGCGCGATGATGGGTGCGCCGGGGCTTATGCGGCCTCGGCCATCCTGCGCTATCACTGGCAGCAGACCGGCAGTCTGGAGCGGGCCGTGGGGTTCTATCACACAGGCCCCAAGGGCGATCCGTCCGCGATGGCCTCTTATCTCGCCAAATATCGCCATATTTATGCGGATACTTTCGGCGTGCGGAGGTGACCGGAAAGGGAGTTCAACGATGAAACACCCGATTGCGCGGGTTCCGCGTCAGGCGGTAAGTTGACCGCCATGAAAAGCTCGTCTTCCTTGCAGTGGCGTTGGATCATCGTTGCCGCAGCCGTCGCCGGCGGAGCCGCCTGGCTCAGCTTCTCGATCAATCCGCCCACCGGCGGCCGAGGCGTCACGCAGGCTGTCACTTGGACCGCCGGGGCGCCCAAGTCCGTGCCGGCCTTCACCTTCACCGATCAGGACGGCAAGACGCTCAGCCTGGGCGACTTCAAGGGCAAGGTGGTGGTGTTGGACGTCTGGGCCACCTGGTGCGCGCCCTGCCGCGCCGAGTTCCCGCGCTTCGATCGTCTGCAGGCGGCCCTGGGTGACAAGGGCCTGGTGGTCATCCCGGTCTCGCAGGATCTCGGGGGGCGCAAGCCGGTCGATAAATTCTACGATGAGCTGGGCGTCAAGGCGCTGTCCAAATATATCGATCCCGACAATGCCACCGCCAAGGCCCTGGGCCTGCGCGGCTTGCCGACCACTTTGATCATCGACCGCGAGGGCCGCGAGATCGCCCGCATCGAGGGCGAGGCGCCGTGGGATTCCGCCGAGACGCTGGCCCGCTTCGAAACCCTGCTGGCGGGCAACGGGTCATGAAACACATCGGCCGCCTGCTGCTAGTGCTGCTGATCGCCCTGGGCGGACGCGCCGCCTCGGCGCAGATGAGCATCGCCCTGAACGCGCTCGATCTGGTCGATGCCAAGGTCGATTATCAGGCCGATTACGCCCTGACCTCGGGGAAACAGCATTTCCACGGCAAGGTCGTCCACGCGCCCGGGCGCGAGCGCTGGGAATTCCTGACCGGCAGCGGCCAGCAGGTGCTGCTGCTGCGCCGGGATATCGACGAGGCCGCCATGCTGTGGCCGGAGCGCCGCTGGTACATGTCGAGCAGCTTCACCATGATGAGCAATCTGCTGGGCGGGTTGGGCACGGATCTGCTGCATGGCCGCGAATCCGGCATCGAGAGGATGGATGGCGAGACGGTCACCCGCTATCACGTCGACAAGGGCGCCTTCGTCGGCGATCTGTGGCGTACCGCCGACGGCATTCTGGTCAAGGCGGCCGGCGTGGTGACCTATCAGGGCTCGCCCACGGCGGGTGAGCTGGTGTTATCCAACCTGCACCGGGTCAAAGCCGACCCGAGCCAGTTCGTCAGGCCGCAGGATTATTTCGGGATTCCGCTGAAGCTGGGGCAGTGAGTCGTCAGGCGGCGGCTTCCTCGGTCCATCGGCCGTTTTTTTCCGTGAATTCGACGCGTTCGAGCCGTTTATCGATCGCGCCGACACGCTGAGCGGTTTCGATGAGTTGTGGCGAATGTCCGGCCTTTTCCAGATAGATCTGGCGCAAGACAATGTCCTCGATCTTGGGAAGCGCGGTTTTCGCTTTTTCCCATCGGGCGACGCTCTGGGCATCCTTTCCTAAAAGAGCCCCCAACTCCTGCTGGGTCAGGTCCATGAGACCGCGCAGGAAACGAACCTCCTGGCCCGTCAGAGGGCCTTGGCGCCGGACGATTTCCCGGGCGATTTTCCTGTTGAGCTCCACAGCATTGTGCACCTCCACGGCCGGGCCATATCCAGTCTCATGGACGGTATATCCATCTGCCAGATAGACGTAATCCAGGCCGCATTCGGTGTAGTGGTAAGGCTGCTCAGACTTCGTCATCGTCATAATCCTCAATGAGAGGCTTTCGCCGTACCGGCTTGCTCCATTCGAAACCGGTTATGACCAGAATGCGCGTCTCCACGATCAATACGCCGGCGACGGTATGTCGTTCAGTGGCGCGGAGCCGTTCCATGGCGAACTTCCAGGCGCCCTTGTCGCTCTTCGCCAGGAAGTCTGGCGTCGGCCCCTCGGTGATGTTGCCGTAGAGCAGGCAATTCCTGATCTGTTCGAGAGTGAGAGGATATTTCCCCGCTTCAGGCGCGCGCGTTTTGGCATGCTGCGTCAGCGCCAGCTTGCCATCTCGGGCGAGAGCTATGATCGCTCTTTTTGCGGAGCTCTTATCCATCTCAAACCTATCATGATGATAGGTTTGAGATGGGCGTCAGTCAACGAAAACACCTATCATCATGATAGGTTGACCTACCAGTGCCTCACCCGGCCCACATCCACATGCACGAAGCCCGAATCCGGGTATTGCCCCACGCCGCCGGCACGCAAGGACCGCGCGGCGCGGCCGAGAGTGCCGACGCTGGTGCCTTCCAGGCGGATGTCGATGGCTTTGCCGTCCATATGCAGGCTGTGCTGCGCGACGCCGTCGGTGTGGTCGTGCAGATAGGCGTTGGTGCCCGGCGAGCGATAGCCTGAAATCACCTGGAAGGGCTTCTTGGTGCCCATCTTGTGCTGCAGCGAGCAGATCAGGTCGATGACGCGCGGGTCCATGGCGTGGACCGTGCCGGAATGATGGTCGCGCAGCAGGTGATTGAACTGCTTCAGCGCGGCGGGCTGGTAATGGCCCTGGACCCAATAAGTGGCTTTGAGGCTTTCGCCGGTATGGATGTTGTGGAGGGCGACGGATCGCTCCACATGCGCGTGCAGCGCTGCTTCGACGGGTGAGAGGGGGAGGAGGGGTGAAGAACCGGCGGCGGCGCCGAGAATCATGAAACCTCGTCTGCTCAGCATCGGCGGAGCATCCCGAACAACGTCACGGCCATTGATCATCCCCCAAGCGACTTACGTGTTCTCTGATCGGTTATCCCGATCGATCACATCGATTTCCCTTACCTGTGTCCTTGATAACACAGTCTTAGGGCGCCCGACAACCGTCACAAACAACCGTTTTGGGAAGAAGTTTCTGCGTATGGTCGGGCAGCAGCGGGGCGTGGCTGGCCTTGGCCAGCGCGGCGGCCAGATGCAGGTCGCGGTCATAGATGTCGTCGCGTACCTGCAGCACGCCGTCGGCGTCGACCCACATGGTCCAATAGAGCAGCCAGACGGGCAGGGTCTTCTGCAGGGTCACCGTGTGGGTGTCGCCCTTGCCGATCTCGTCCTGCAGCTTGTCGCGCGACCAATCCTTGTCGCGCAGCACGTAAAGCGCCAGCTCGTCCGGATGTTCGAGGCGCACGCAGCCGTGCGACAGGGCGCGGTCGCTGCGGGTGAACGCCTTGCGGTTGGGCGTGTCGTGCAGATAGATGTCGTCGCTGTTGGGAATGTTGAACTTGATGCGGCCCAGCGAATTGTCCGAGCCCGGCCGCTGGCGCACCGCCCACGGCATCGAATTCATCGTGCTCCACGGAATGCCCACGCCCTGGCTCTCCGGACTGCCCGGCGCGATGTCGGGGCTGACCAGTTCGAGGTCGTTGGCGATCAGATAGCCGGCATTCTTCTTCAGCTTGGGCAGGATCTCGTTGGTGGCGATCGAGGCGGGAACGCGCCAGACCGGGTTCAGCACCAGCGACGTCATCCGCGCATGCAAAGCCGGGGTCGGATGGTCGGGATCGCCCACCACCACCTTCATCGACATCACGGCGGCGCCGTTTTCGACCACTTCCATCTGGGCGGCCGGAACATTGACGACGATATGGTCCTTTTCCAGCCGCTCGGGCAGCCAGCGCCAGCGCTCCATATTGATGGCGATCTGGCGGGCGCGGTCGGAGGCCGAGACATTCATGGCGGCGATGGTGCGCGGCCCCAGCGCGCCGTCGTCGGCCAGGCCGTGACGGCGCTGGAACAGCTGCACCGCGGCCAGCAGGGTCGCGTCATAGGCGGTCGAGGCGGTGTCGGCGTCGGCCGCCAGCTCGCCGGTGGCCATCAGGCGGCGGCGCACCTCGGCGATGCGCGGATCGTCGGCGTCGGGCTTGAGCGGCGGACCCGCGGTGACTTTCGGCCAATCGCCGGCGGCGGCGATCTGGCGCATCTCGGCCAGCTTGGTCTTCAGCAGCTGATAGCCCATATAGGGCGCCGCCAGGGTCTGCAGCGCCGAGGGCAGGTCGTTGACGTGATCTTTCAGAAAGATCACCGGATTGAATTGCGGCAGTTCCAGGAACCAGTCGTCCTCGATGTCCTCGGGGTCGACGCGCTGGCCGCGCATGGCGCTGGCATAGCGCAGCAGCCCGTCGGTCAGCAGAAGGTCGGTCTCGGCCTGTTTCTGCGGGCTGGCGGCGGCCTGGCGGCGGGCATTGATGGCGGCCAGGTGCAAGGGATGCAGCGGCAGGCCCTCCTGATCGGCGGCGGACAGGATCGGCATCAGCTGATCGGCCAGCGAGCCCCAGGCCGGGCGGTACAGGCGCGTCTCGTAAAAGCGGCGCAGCGCGTCGGCGTCGAGCACCTCATTGTCGATCTTCAGGATGTCGCTGGCCTCGCTCAGGCGGCGATGGATCTCGTTCGCGGTTCCGTCCGGCTGCGGCGCGGCCGTGCCCACCGCCCACGCCTCGGAAGAGGCGAGCAGCGCCAGGGAGAAGAAGGCGGCATTCAGCCAGGATGGACGGACCAGCGACGCTTGCAACGATTTGCCCCAAAAACACGAGATGATGGAGAGCTTACCTAATACCTATGCTATCGATGGTACGGATAAAAGATTAATACGTGGCAACCGATGCGGACTTTACAGATATTTTTCACCTTCCTGCGGCTGGGCCTGACCAGCTTCGGCGGACCGGTGGCGCACATCGGCTATTTCCGAACGGAATTCGTCGAGCGCAAGCGCTGGCTCGATGAAACCGCCTTCGCCGATCTGCTGGCCTTGTGCCAATTCCTGCCGGGACCGACCAGCAGCCAGCTCGGCCTGTCCATCGGCTTGAAACAGGGCGGGATCGCCGGCGCCGCGTCGGCCTGGCTGGGATTTACCCTGCCGTCCGCCCTGATCATGGCCTGGTGCGGGGTGGAACTGGGCGCGCATCGCGATCTGTTCGGCGGCGGCTGGGTCCATGGGCTGAAATTGCTGGCCTGCGCCGTGGTGGCCGAAGCGGTGTGGAGCCTGGGCCGCAAACTGGCCGCCGAGCGCTGGCGCCAGACCGTGATGGTGGCGGCGCTGGCTTTGGCGCTGCTGGCGCCGGGCGCGCCGGGGCAGCTCGCGGCCATGGCGCTGGGGGTGATCGCCGGCCAGTTCCTGCCGTCGCGCGGCGAAACCGCGCGGGTGGAGCAAGGGCGCGGCATCGGTCTGCCCGGCTGGCTGTCCTGGCCGGCTTTGATCCTGCTGGTCTTCGGGCTGGTCGGCCTGCCGCTGATCGCCGAGCTGGGCGGCGACCGGACCGTTGCCCTGTTCGACCGGTTCTTCCGCGCCGGCTCCCTGGTGTTCGGCGGCGGCCATGTGGTGCTGCCGCTGCTGCGCGACGCCCTGGTGCCGCCCGGCTGGATCGCCGATGACCGTTTCCTGGCCGGCTATGCCCTGGCCCAGACGGTGCCGGGCCCGCTCTTTACCTTCGCCGCCTATCTGGGCGGGGCGATCGACGGCTATCGCGGCGCCGTGCTCGGTGTGGCGGCGATCTTCCTGCCCTCCTTCCTGATGCTGCTGGGCGTGCTGCCCCATTGGCATCGCCTGCAGAAAGTGGCGGCGGTGCGGCGGGCGCTGGAGGGGGTCAATGCGGCGGTGGTCGGGCTGCTGCTGGCCGCCCTCTATAATCCGGTCTTCACCAGTTCGGTCGCGACCGTCGTCGATTTCTCGATCGTCGCCCTGCTGTTCCTCGGATTGGCCGCCTGGCGGGTGCCGGTGGTGCTGCTGGTGGCGATCGCCGCGGCGGCGGGAATGCTTATCTGAACAGGTGCAGCGCCGCGTATTGCAGCAGCATGATGGTCTTGCCGTCGCAGATCTCGCCGCGCTCGATCATGGCCAGGGCCTCGTCGATGGTCGGTTCGATCATCTCGATATCCTCGCCATCCTCGTGCAGCCCGCCGCCTTCGGCGACGCGGTCCTCGGGGCGGTAGCGGCCGACGAAGAAGTAGAGTTTCTCGGTCACCGAGCCGGGGCTCATATAGGCCTCGAACACCCGGCGCACGTCGCGGACGCGGAAACCGGATTCCTCCTCGGCCTCGGCGCGGATGCGCTCTTCCGGGCCGGCATTGTCGAGCACGCCGGCCGGCACCTCGATCAGCAGATCGTTCCAGCCATTGGTATAGACCGGATAGCGGAACTGCTTGACCAGCACCACCGTGCGGCGCTCCTCGTCATAGAGCAGGATCGCCGCGCCATTGCCGCGGTCATAGGCCTCGCGCTCCTGGCGCTGCCAGGTTCCGTCGCGCCGGCGCCAATCGAACGTCGCCTTGCGCAGCACGTACCAATTGTCGGACAGGAGTTCGACCTTCTCGACGCGCAGGCGATCTTCGACGGACATGCGGGAAACCTTATTCGGCGGCGGAGGGCAAAGGCGTGTTCGACTTGCCGTTCAGGCGGGTCATCAGCCGCTCGGTCGGCAGGGCCGAGATCAGCGCGGTGACTAGCGCCGCCAGATAGGGCATCGACTGCACGATCAGCACCAGCGCCCACAGGCGGGCGTCGAGATCGTTCCAGCCCTTCGAGACCAGGATCGCCACGGCGCAGGCCCATTGCGACAGCATGAAGGCCGTCTCGTCGCGGGCCATGCTGAAGGCGTGGGTCCACGCCGCCTTGTCGGCCATCTTCGGCGTGCGCAGGAAGGGGATGGTCTTGGTGAAGACGCCCGCCCACATGGCGCGGCCGATCGAATAGGTCAGGCCCATGCCGGCGATCGAGGCGCCGATGCGCTGGC
>Ga0209166_10000175_pt1 | contig 83366 bp, 71 predicted proteins | sample Coa_R1_3_FD_187151 | JGI IMG/M metagenome (GOLD analysis project Ga0209166, IMG submission 187151) | Surface soil microbial communities from Centralia Pennsylvania, which are recovering from an underground coalmine fire - Coalmine... | ecosystem: Environmental > Terrestrial > Soil >...
CAACCGGACCCGCTATTCACGCTGAAAAATCAACAGCGACCTGCTGCCCCTGTCTCGCGCAATAAAAACAAGCTCCCTTGACCCTCTCTTGAGCATCCATCCACATCTGGTGAGAAATCCGGGCTAGGGAACGGTTGCCTTCTGACTTTCCGGAGAATGTTGTGTTCCCAGCAAAAAATCAAATCTCTACAAGCCGACTTCTGGGGAGCGAACGAGATCTTGCTTGTCATTTCGATTCGAGGGACCTCGTATTATTCTCAGATAGTCGCCAACCCTGAGTCATTTAGAGTCTCGGCCGCCTGCTTTGTGATGAATGATGCGTCACAGCGTGACGGAGGTCACATCACGCCGGACGGGGATGCGCGAACATGCCTAGAGACTATACAGGGCGTCTACCTGCTAGACTGGAAGTTAATGCGAAGGGTACTCATTTTCGCTCTCGTGTTCTGCCTCTTTGCCGCTGGCTTGATGCCACTTTCGGCTTGTGCCTTGCTTTCTTCAAAAATGGCGGAGTGCGCGGAGGCGAAAACTCCCTCGCCATGCGATCAGATGTACGCTCCCAGTACAGAAATGCAATTGTCCGGAAGCTCGGATAAATCCTGCTGCGTTGCCTCGCAAGCTCCACTCCCGGAATTGCAGTTCAAAGGGGTAGAGGCTGGACCGGTTGCCACCATCGCCGTTTCGCAGGACACACTTGCGGTTCCGAGCGTCAGACCGCACAGGACACTCCTCGTCGTCGAAAACTCTTCTCCACCTTGCTTTCAATCCCTTCTCTGTACGTTCCTAATCTGAATCTGTCCTGACCGAGACTAACCCTACGCACAGGTGTCTTTGTGCGTTCCGTTTCACTGGCTTTGACTACATGCGTCGAGGTCAGCCGGCTTTTGGCTCGATGCCGTGAAAGGACAGTTTATGAAGTTCACTACGGTTTGGATTTTCGGAGTCTCTCTCCTTGTATTTGCGGCGCCTCGCGCCCGCGCTCAAGCCGCTCCTGTCCGGGAAGCCGCAAATCTCGCGGACCTTTTGACTGAGGCGGAAAAGAACAATCCTCAGATACAGGCGGCGAGGCACGCCTGGCAATCGGCAAAGCAGGTTCCGACACAGGTCGCTGCGCTACCCGATCCCCAAGTGGTCTTGCAGCAAACGAACGTGGGGAGTCCCCGGCCTTTCGCGGGGTACACCAACAGCGACTTCGCGTACATCGGTGTGGGCTTTTCGCAGGACTTGCCCTATCCCGGCAAGCTGCGGCTTCGCGGTGAGATTGCCCAAAAGGACGCGGACGCGTCCCAACAAAAATACGAATCTCTCCGACGTGCGGTGCTGGCTGCTGTGAAGATGGCCTATTTCCAACTCGGCTATCTGGCCAAACGTCAAAAGATTCTCGACGAAGACGCCCAACTCCTACAGCAAGTTGAACAAGCAGCGGAGTCACACTATCGGAACGGCCTTGGAAATCAGCAGGAAGTTCTCCAAGCACAACTCGAACGCACGAAGCTCCTTCGAGAAATGAACATGAATCAACTGGAACAGGGGAAAGTCCAAGCGGAGTTGAAGAGTCTCCTGAACCGCTCGCAAACCTCGACGGATATTGAAACCGCCGAACTCTCCGAGAGCACCCCTGCCTACAACTTCGATCAACTGTTGGTCGAGGCGAAAGCCAATAATCCCGATCTCGCCGGCATGCAAAAGATGGTGGAGCGCCAGTCGTTGCAGGTAGACCTTGCGAAGAAGGATTTTTATCCCGATTTCAATGTGCAAGGGATGTGGCAGCGCACTGACCCCTCGCAATTCCGTGCCTACTACCAATTCACCGTCGGCATGCGCATTCCGATCTACCGAAGCCGTCGCCAACGGCCCGAAGTAGCCCAAGCCGAGGCCGATCGGGACCGCGCAAAGAGTGAATTTGAAATGCAATCGCAGCAGACCGCTTTCCAGCTTCGCCAGCAATTTCTCACGGCGGAAAAATCAGCGGAGTTGCTGAAGATTTATCGTGAAGGCTTAATGCCGCAAGCGCGCGCCGAACTACAGGCGGGAATGGCGGCATATCAATCCAACCGTCAGGACTTCCAGGCCTTGCTCGCGTCTTTCCTCGATGTCCTGAAGCTGGACGAAGAATATTGGCAGACGCTCTCAGAACACGAAACCGCCTTGGCACAAATAGAAGAAGTGACTGGAGTAACGCCGCGCTGAACAACCGCGCAAAGGAAACGTTCCGTGAAAAACTATCGAACTTCATTCTTCCTCCTGCTCGTCTCAAACCTGGTCCTCGTCGGTGTGCTTGCCAGTTTCTGGTGGTGGTCACACGGTCCCGTTGGGGCACGCACTGCCGTTGTACCCGCTTCCTATCCGGCGCCACAGCAGGACGTAAGTACTCCAACGGCGGAGCCTCCTTCTGCGGAGACACCGCTCTCTCCCATCCAGCTATCGCCCGAACGCCTGCAATCCATTGGTGTGAAGTTCGGGGTTGTCGAGCGGAAAGATTTGAAGGACACCATTCGCACGACTGGAACGGTCGCGATTGACGAACGCCGGGTCTCTTATGTGCAGACGCGTATCTCCGGCCACATCGAGAGGGTGTTTGCGGACGCCACCTATCAATACGTACGCAAGGGTCAGCCCTTATTCACTCTCCATAGCCCGGAACTCATCACCGCTGAACGCGAATATCTCCTTGCCAAACAAGATGCACAGCGGCTCTCGAACAGCACCGTTCCCGGCGTCGCCGATGGGGTAAGGTCATTGCTCGAATCTTCTCGCGAACGCCTGATGCAATGGGACATTCCACAACAGGAGATCACCCGTCTGGAATCCACTGGACAGGTGGGCGACTCTCTCCAAATTGACTCTCCTGTTTCCGGCTACATCACCGAGCGCAATGCTCTCCCCAACTTAATGGTCCAACTCGACACGCGACTCTACACAATTGCCGACCTCTCCACCGTTTGGGTCCTCGCACAGGTTTTCCAAAATGACTTGGGCCGCGTCAAAGTGGGCTCATTCGCATCTCTCACGGTGGATTCCTACCCAGGCCGCGAATTCCGCGGAAAAGTGGATTTTATTTACCCGGATGTGGATCTGACCACGCGCACCGCGCGTGCCCGTCTGGTCTTTTCCAACCAGCACCAGACGCTTACACCCGGGATGTTCGTAAACGTGAGCCTCGAAGTGAATCTGGGAAAGCAATTGGCGATTCCTGTCAGCGGGGTCTTGCAGTCAGGCTCCCGGCAGATCGTTTTTGTGGATCGCGGTAGTGGTTATCTTGAACCGCGCCAGGTGCAACTCGGCCCTCAGGCCAATGACGAGTACATCGTTCTCAAGGGTCTGCAAGCCGGGGAACGCATCGTTACTTCCGCGAACTTTCTGATCGATTCGGAGAGCCAACTCCAAGCCGCCATCGGGTCTTATGCGCCACCTCCGCCCGGTGCCGGCCCAGCTGCGGCAATGAGTCCCTCCGCGGTCCAGTCAGCTGCCCAAATAGAATTCTCAACGGAACCCGCAACGCCACATAAGGGAACGAACCTCTATCGCGTCAAAGTCACCGCATCCGATGGTTCACCTGTAACCGGCGCGCAGATTAGTGTGCGCAGTTCCATGCCCGCGATGCCGGCGATGGGGATGGCTGCCACGAATGTCGTTACTCCGCTCACTGAAAAAGGGAATGGCGTCTACGAAGGGCAGGTGACGCTTGATAGTGGTGGAACATGGAAGATCACCATCACAGCAGTTAAGAGGGGCGCTGCCCTTGCCACGAAGCAGCTCAGCCTCCAGGCGCAAGGAGGCATGTAGCCATGATCTCCCGCGTTATTGATTGGTGCGCGAACAACCGCTTCCTGGTTTTCATCGGGACTCTCATGCTACTTCTTGCCGGAATCTGGTCGCTCAAGAACATTCCTCTCGATGCGCTGCCCGACATCTCCGACGTACAAGTGATCGTCCACATTCCCTGGGAAGGTCAGCCGCCGAACATCATTGAAGACCAAGTGACCTACCCCATTGTCTCTACCCTTCTCGCAGCTCCCCATGTCAAGGCCGTGAGAGCTCAAACCATGTTTGGTGATTCTTATATCTTTGTCGTTTTCGAAGATGGAACAGACCTCTATTGGGCACGCTCCCGCGTACTTGAATACATCCAGCAGCTTCAGGGAGTTTTGCCGAAAAACGTCTCTCCGATGATTGGACCGGACGCTACCGGAGCAGGTTGGGTCTATGAATATGCCGTCATTGATCGTTCTCATAGCCACAGCTTGGCCGAATTGCGGAGTCTTCAGGACTGGTATCTTCGCTTCCAGCTCGAAACCGTGCCGGGTGTTGCGGAAGTTGCCTCCATGGGTGGCTTCGTCCGCCAGTATCAAGTGAATCTGGACCCCAATAAACTTCGAGCTTACAACATTCCTCTTTCCATGGTGATTGACCGCGTTCGCGATTCCACTAATGAGGTTGGTGGTCGCGTTCTCGAAATGGCCGGCGCTCGGTACATGATTCGCGGTTTGGGCTACCTGCGTTCCCTGCAGGACCTCGAAAGCGTTCCGGTCGCAACAAAGAATGGGACCCCAGTCCTCGTCCGCGACCTCGGTACTGTCGCCTTTGGCCCGGACATTCGAGAAGGAGTTGCCGAGTGGAACGGAGAAGGCGAAGCTGTCGGCGGAATCATCGTCATGCGGGACGGCATGAACGCTCTCTCGGTGATTGATGGCGTGAAGAAAAGGCTTGCTGAGATTAAGCCGTCACTTCCTGCAGGCGTCGAGATCGTGTCCGGTTATGACCGTTCCGGATTGATTCACGACTCCATCAAGACGTTGCAACGAGATCTTCTTCTGGAAGTCGCTATCGTCAGCTTTGTAACCATCGCGTTCCTATTTCATTTTCGCTCCGCGCTTGTACCCATCCTGGCTCTGCCAATCGCACTTGTCGCTTCCTTCATCCCCATGTATTTCCTTCGCGTCAGTTCGAACATTATGTCTCTCGGCGGTCTGGCGCTCGCCATCGGTGTCCTGATCGATGCCTCCATCGTCATGGTGGAAAACGGCTACCGCCACTTGTCCGAACGAATGGCCGCCGCGGCACAATCAGGCGCCGAAGTGACGGACAAGGACAGGAAAGCTATTCTCATTGGCGGTGCGAAGCAGGTAGGTCCGGCGATTTTCTTTTCGCTCCTGGTCATCCTTGTCTCGTTCTTGCCCGTTTTTCTTCTCGAAGCGCAGGAAGGCAGGATGTTCCGCCCTCTCGCCTGGACAAAGACACTCTCCGTGGCTTTCTCCTCCATTCTTGCCATCACACTCGTTCCCGTTCTGATGGTCATTTTTATCCGTGGCCATCTTCGGCCCGAATCAGAAAATCCTTTCTCACGGTGGACACAAGCTCTGTACCTGCCTGTACTTCGCTTCTGTTTGCGTTACCGCAAAACGACACTTCTGCTCAACCTCATCTTTCTGGCGGTCACCTTTCCTCTGGCTTGGCGCATCGGAAGCCAGTTCATGCCTCCACTCTATGAGGGTTCCTCTCTGTACATGCCGACCGCCCTTCCCGGAATTTCCATCACGCAGGCTTCCACGCTTCTTCAGCAACAAGACAGAATCATAAAATCATTCCCAGAAGTGGAGACCGTCTTTGGCGCCGTGGGCCGCTCCAACAGTCCCACTGACAATGCTCCTCTGGACATGTACGACACCACGATCATGCTCAAACCACGCGAGCAATGGCGTCCCGGAATGACCTATGAAAAGCTCATTCGCGAGATGGACGAAAAGCTTCAATTTCCTGGCCTGACCAACACTTGGACCATGCCTGTGCAGAATCGGCTCGACATGGAGTTGACGGGCATCAAGACTCCCGTGGGTCTCAAGATTCAAGGCCCCAACGTGGAAGTGATTCAACAGGCGGGGACACAATTGCAACAAATCCTGGGAGGCATCCCGGAACTCAGGTCCGTATTCGCCGAACGCGTCGCTGAGGGTTTCTATATCAATATCGAAGTCAATCGCCTCGAAGCTGCGCGATACGGCTTGACCGTCGGAGATGTCCATCGAGCCGTGACCTCTGGCATTGGAGGCGAAAACATCGCCGAGAATGTCGAGGGGCGTCAACGGTATCCCGTCAATGTCCGCTACAGCCGGGACTTTCGCGATGACATTGAGGAACTCAAGCGCGTTGTGATTGCGACCCCCACCGGGGCGCAAATCCCGATCTCCGAAGTGGCCAAGGTCTATTTCAGTCGTGGCCCCGCCATGATTCGCGATGAGGATGGGCTTCTGACCGGCTACGTCTACCTGGACCTCGCGACCAAGGATTATGGCGGATTTGTTATGAAAGCAGACCGCCTCTTACGCGAGAAACTCAGATTGCCGCCAGGCTATACCTACAAGTGGTCCGGCGAATATGAGTTCGAGCTACGGGCAAAATCGCGCCTGAAGATCATCGTACCCATCGTGTTCTTTGTAATATTTTTGCTTCTCTACATGGTTTTCCATTCCGCGACGGAGGCCGCTGTTCTCATCTTCCCTACCTTTTATGCCCTGACGGGAGGACTGATTCTCCAGTATTGGCTGGGCTACAACTTCAGCGTGGCCGTCTGGGTGGGCTACATCGCACTTTTCGGAATTGCCGTGGAAACAGGCGTTGTCATGGTTGTCTATCTCCATGAATCACTCGACAAGCGCCTCGGTTCGGGTATCCCTCTCAAGCATGAAGACATTGAAGCAGCAGTCATTGAGGGAGCCGTACAACGTTTGCGGCCAAAATTGATGACCGTCACGGCTGTTCTCGCCAGCCTCCTGCCCATCCTGTGGGAGAGCGGCATCGGTTCGGACGTGATGAAGCCTATTGCCGCACCCATCGTCGGAGGAATGGTTACGTCCACCATCCACGTCCTGATCCTTGTGCCCGTATTCTTTGCATTCATGAAAGAACGAGCCCTTCGTCGCGGAACATTGCGCACTCCCTCGGTTTCTGGCTAAGAGCACACCAGCGAATCGGACTGTCATTTGGCCCAGCAGCGACGATGTGGTAAGGCACAGGTAGATCCTGTGCGGATTGTCGAGCAACCGGAAGTGATCGCTCCTCCAAAACATTTATAGGGAGCGAGTGGACTCGAAGACGCGACCTCCTGCGCGACAAGCGGACTTTCCAACGAGCAAACAAAATCTGTCCTTGCCCGAGAGAATGCGTGCCAAAACCATGTGTGACAGAGCCGCTTCTGTGTACAAAACCTTTTATCCCAATTTATCCCAATAGGCTGTCAACCGTGCCGAAACCGCCCAGAGCGTGCCGAACGCCACCTAGTGTTATCATTAGTTTAGAGCGGAGCCAGGGCGCAATCACCCGCCTTGAAAATCGTTAGACTCGAAAGGGTCTCGGGGGGTTCGAGTCCCTCCTTCTCCGCCATTTTCAGTTTCGTTTGAAGAGAGCGTCAGCGAAGAGCGCTCTCCGCTTGGTTTATACTTAGGAATTTCCTTTCGAATGCGACGCTGCTCCCTTATCGCCACCTTTTAGAATAGATTCTGTTGGTTCTATGTCCCTTTCCAATACAATTGGGCGACTGTTCGTTTTCTCGGTTGGCTTTCTTTTCCTTTACGCGACGCTTTCGCTTGCTCTCCCGCGCGGGAACCACGCTCTTACCACTTTTGGAGATTTGGCACAGTGCATCATTCCGCTCCTCGCCAATGCTGGTCTCCTCCTGAACGCCGGGACTCCGCACTGGCGCCGGAATCTTTTTTGGATGTTGGTTGCAATGAGCTGCACGCTTTGGATGATCGGCCAGTTCGAGTGGACTTACTACGAACTCTATCTCCGCCGTCCCCTGCCTGACAATGACCCGGGGGACATTGTATTTTTTCTGCGCGGGATTCCCATGATGGCCGCGCTGACCTTGCGCCCGCATCTCCGGCGTGGGGAACTGCGTCTCCGTTTTGGCTATCTAGACTTCGCCCTTCTGCTTTCGTGGTGGATTTTTCTCTATGTCTTTATCGTACTGCCGTGGATGTACGCCGTCCCTTCGGCCGCTGAGTACAATTACAACTACATCTGGCTTCATAACGCCTCAAACTTCATAATCGTCGCCGGCTTCGGCTACTTGTGGTTTCGTTCCGCTGGAGCGTGGCGTGTCGTCTATGCCCACCTGTTCGGCGCCTCGACGATGTATATGCTCTCTTCCCTCGCTATCAATGTTGCCCTCGGATTCAATCTCTACTACACGGGTAGCCTTTACGACATCCCGCTCATCACTTCCTTTCTCTGGTTCGTTTTCGCCGGCGTCATCGCTTACCAAAAACGGGAGGCCCTGGACGCGCCGACAGGTGATGGACTCGATTCTGAATCCGACGCTTCTCGCGAAGAGAGCGTTCTCCCGGCCCGGCTCGCTATGGCCGCGGTTATTTCATTACCCTTGTTTGCCATTTACGCCCTGCGATTCTCCCATCAAGAACCGGCGGTTCGTGAGTTCCGTCTGATGACCGCTCTGCTAGCCTCCGTTCCGCTGGCTCTGCTCGTCTTCTTGAGGACCTATCTGGCGGATGCCGACCGCACGCGCTTGCTTGCGCAGTCCGAACGTTCCATCGAAAACCTCCAACGGCTCCAGACTCAAATCGTGCAATCCGAAAAACTCGTTTCCCTCGGGCAATTAGCCGCCGGCGCCGCGCACGAGATTAATAATCCTTTGACGGCAATCCTCGGCTTCTCGGACCTTCTCGCCGGCGACCTCGCCCTTCCCGAAAAAGCCCGCTCCACCGCGTCCAAGATTCGCGACCAGGCCCGCCGCACCAAGACTCTCGTTGGAAATCTTCTCAGCTTTGCCAGGCAGGTCCCTGCGGAACGAACGCTTCTGGACATCAACACTGTGGTTACCAATGCCGTGCAGCTTCGGACTCTTGATCTGCGCTCCGGAAGAGTCCGCATTGAGCTCCAGCTCGAATCCGTTCTTCCCGGCGTCCGCGGCGACGGCAATCAGTTGATGCAGGTCTTCTTCAATATGATCAACAATGCGGTCGACGCCATGGAATCTGTGCAAGGTGGCGTCCTCACCATCAAAACTCTGCGCGATCGCGCCTATGTCGTCGTCCTTTTTTCCGATAATGGCCCCGGCCTCAAGGAGCCTTCCCGCGTCTTTGATCCTTTCTACACCACCAAGCCCGTCGGCAAGGGCACGGGTTTGGGCCTCAGCATTTGCTTCGGCATTGTGCAGGAGCATAGCGGCAGAATTCTCTGCTATAACCGGCAGGAAGGCGGCGCTGTTTTCCGTGTAGAGTTGCCCGCTGTTCTCGCGGCATTACCTGCGAAGGATTTGCAGCCTGCCGCCACGGCTCCTAATCCGCAAAAGCCATCCTGAACTCTTCTTTCGCAAGGCCGCTACCACACGCACGATGTGTCTCGACTCGCGGCACGCTCATGTTAGAGTCTTGATTCCAGACTCATTCCGTTAACCGGAGAGACGATGACAGACGCAGCCATCGTGACCGAAAAACTGACCCGCCGTTTCGGCAATCTCACCGCGGTCGACGCCGTCGATCTTAAAGTTGCCGCCGGACAGTTCTTCGGATTTCTCGGTCCCAACGGCGCAGGCAAATCCACCACCATCAAGATGCTCACGGGCCTTCTGGCTCCGAGTTCCGGTCGCGCCGAGCTTCTCGGCTTGGACTTCGCTGCGCATCCCGTCGAAGTGAAACGTCAAATCGGCGTCGTCCCCGAGGGCATGGGTCTTTTCGAGCGATTGACAGGCGCTGAATATCTGCGGTTCGTCGGCCGCATGTACGGTCTCGACCGTCCCACGACGCAACGCCGCTCCGATGAGCTCCTCGAATTCATGCAGCTCTCCGATCGCCCCAAGACTCTGATCGCGGACTATTCTCACGGCATGCAGAAAAAACTGGCCCTGGCCGCCGCCGTTATCCACGGCCCGCGCATTCTTTTTCTGGACGAGCCTTTCGAAGGCGTGGACGCGCTTGCGGCCGGCGCCCTCAAGGCACTTCTGGGCCGGATGACCGAACGAGGCGTAACCATTTTTCTCACTTCGCATGTTCTCGAGATCGTCGAGCGTCTCTGCAGCCACGTAGCCATCATTCACAAAGGCCGCCTAGTCGCTCAGGGCTCGATCGAAGAGTTGCGCGCGGGAGTTTCCGGCGAAGAAGGCAGCAAGACTACGCTCGAGCAGATCTTTCTCTCCATCGTCGGCCAGGACGGCTCCCAGCAGCCCAAACTTGAGGAACTTTCATGGCTGATGTAACCCGCACTCCCGGAGTTTGGGAGCAAGTCCGCCTGGTCGCTTCACTTCGCTGGCGGATTCTTCGCAATAACCTCCGTAAGAAGAATAATCAGTGGGATTTGATTGGCATGATTCTTGCCGGAGTGTTTGGGGGGCTGATTGTCCTGGCTTTTTCCGTCGCTTTCTATTTTGGTGCCTACACATTCTTGTCTGGAAGCCACCAGGCCTGGATCGCCCTGCTGTTTTGGGGAATTTTTCTCTTCTGGCAGCTTTTCCCCATCTTTTCCGCCGGATTCGGCGCTGCCTTTGAATTTCGAAAATTGCTGCGCTTTCCGTTGAGCCTTCGCGCGTTTTACATGATCGGTCTCGCCTATGGTCTCGCTGATTTTGCCGCGATTGCCTCCGTCTGCTGGCTGCTCGCCATGACCATTGGCGCGACCGTTGCAAACCGGAGCGTCCTGCCCGTCATGCTTGTCGTCTCCGCGCTCTTCCTCATCATGAACATCACCCTCGAGCGGCTGATTGGTTCCTGGCTGGAGCGCATCCTGGCTCGGCGCCGCGCTCGCGAAATGTTTTTCGCGCTCTTCATTTTATTCGCTGTTTCCGTGCAATTTATTTCGCCGCTCTTGCAGCGATACGGCCGCTCGGCTCAACCCTGGGTTCGGCAGGCCATCCCCTACTTTGCGATATTCCCGCCCTCGCTCGCGGGTCGGGCCATTGCCGGTTCGGCTCAGAATCACTTCACGGACGCGCTCCTTGGCGCCGTCGGCATTGCGGCTTATTCGTTGCTTTTCAGTGTGTTTCTCTGGATGAGGTTCGCTGCGCAATATCGTGGCGAGGAACTGAGCGAGACGATGGCCCCGGCTCGCTCCATCGCTCGTCCAATTCCTCTCGCCAGCGGCCACTCTGACGCGCTCCGCCTCCTTACTCCCCAAGTCGCTGCTGTCCTCCGCAAAGAGTTTCGCTACCTCACGCGCAACAGCTTCGCTTTTTTTCTGTTGATCCTGCCGCCCGTGTTCGTCTTGCTTTTCACGACGCAATTTGCCGGCGCGCATCCCACGGCCATGAAGCATCCGATTTCGACCGAAATGTTTTTTCCCGGGATGATGGCCTATCTCATCCTTATCCTGATGGCTCCCGCATACAACAGCTTTGCCTACGACGGCAAGGGCATCCAAACTTATTTCACTTCTCCCCTGAGCTTCCGGGACGTCTTTCTTGGCAAGAATCTTCTCCAGGTCGCGATGCTCACGTTTGAATTGACGCTTTCCATCGCAGCTTTCTCTTACTTGGTGGGCGTTCCTTCGCTGCCCGTGCTTCTGGCCACGCTCGCCGCCATCGTCTTTAATGTCGCCGGACAATTGTCCATCGCCAACTGGTCCTCACTATCTTTCCCTCGCAAGCTCAATTTCGGCCAGATGCGCGGGCAACGCCAGTCAGGCATGGCGGTCCTGGTCTCCTTTGCCACACAAATTCTCTTAGCCGGGATCAGTGCGCCGATCCTCTTCCTCAGTCGTTGGACCGGCGACCGGTGGCTTCCCGCCGAAGTGTTTGTGTTTCTCGCGGCTGCCGCAATGGTCGGGTATAGCTCCTCGCTGAACCCCCTCTCCCTGCTCGCCGAGAAAAAGAAAGAGACCTTGATCGATGCGCTATCCAAATGAAAATCCAGTCAGCAGCGTGATTGCTGGATTCTGCGGGACTCGCTTTTGCAGTTTTTATTGCGGGAGAGCCAAAACGTGATTTGCCCCGCAGGGCTTGCAGTGGTACCCAAATCTCGAAAATTCTTCAATGAGAATGCGTTCGTTGGCTTTGCTGTGCATTTCGCAGATGATACCCGGACGTTTTTCGCTCAGCAGCCGCTGCGAACCGCGAAACACTTCCACTTCCGCGCCCTCCACGTCGCATTTGAGAAAATCCGGCGGCAAGTGTGTTCGGGTGTAATCATCAAGTGAGACCGCACTCACTGAAATCGCGTTTTCGTCTCCTGCTGAAACGACGTGTCCAAGTCCTCGATCTGGCGACGTCGCCGGATCAGTCCTTGCGAAGCTGACGGTTCGCTCTTCGGACCAAACTGCCTTTTCTTCCACTGTAATCCAACCGAACGCATTTCGTTCCACATGCTCGCGCAAACGCGCTGCGATTTCCGGATCGGCTTCGAAGGCCGTCACCCGGCCTTCTTTCCCCACGAGCCGGGCGCCCAGCAAAGAAAAAAAGCCGATGTTTGCTCCGATGTCGTAAAAAGTCATTCCTGGTCGCAATTGTGTCTCCAAAGCTTCCTGCACTTCCTGCTCGCCGCCACCTTCGAAGTAGGCCGTCCCCGTTCGCGGATTCAGGTGAAGCCACAATCCTTTTGCGGGTCCGTGCTGCACTTGCGCCCAGGCGAGCGAGCCGCGCGGCACCAACTTTGCTCCCGCCCAGCTGACGCATGGTCCCAACACAGGCACCCGCCGCAGCCCCGCCAACGGAGAACCGTATCGCAGCAACAACTGCGCCAGGCGTCCTTGCGAAGTGCTCACCTCATTTCTCCACGAGGAAGCTGCCGATAACCAGCGCATCCATACCCGAGCTGAAAAATGTACGGATAGCGTCCGTCGGCGTGTGTACGATTGCCTCGCCGCGAAGATTGAACGAAGTATTCATGATTACGGGCACGCTCGTGCGCTTTCCGAATTCATCGATCAGCCGCCAATACAGCGGATTGATTTCCTTCTCCACCGTCTGTGGCCTCGCGCTTCCGTCCACATGTGTCACGGATGGGATCACTGCGCGCTTCTCTGGCCGTACCTGAGCCGTCAGAATCATAAACGGCGAATCGCCCGCGCCCTCAAGATATTCTCCCGCCGCTTCCTTCTTCAACGAAGGCGCAAACGGCCGCCACCACTCGCGAAATTTCACCGCGTTGTTCACCTTGGCGTTCATCTCCGGATCGCGCGGATCGGCAAGAATCGAGCGGCTGCCCAGCGCTCGCGGGCCAAATTCCATTCGCCCTTGAAACCACCCGAGAATCTTACCTTTCGAAAGCAACTCCGCTGCCGTGGCTGCCGCATCGGGCAGTCGTGTGTATTTCAGTTTGTAAGTTCGCAGCGCGGTTTCGATGGTTTCATCGTCGAATTCCGGCCCTAGGTACGCGTGCCTCATGGCCCTCATCGGCAGGCTGCCGCCGCCCTCCAGATACGGCGCCAGCGCCGCTCCAAGCGCCACGCCGTCATCCGACGCCGCGGGCTGGACGAAAAGCTTGTCCACGATCCCGGACGCTGCAATCTTTCCATTCGCCTTGGAATTAAGCGCCACTCCTCCCGCCAGACAAATGTTTTGGCATTTCGTTTTCTCAATGGCCATCTTCACGACACTCATCATCGCGAGTTCGCAGGCGTCCTGCACAGCGTAGGCGACATCTTTGTGCCGCTCGTCGAGTTCGCTCTCAGGGTCCCGGCGCGGGCCAAACAGCCGCGTCATTTCCGCGAAGGGCGCGGCGCCGTTCGCAACGAGCTTCCGCGCATGCACCTTGTACGGATTCGCATCCGGCTCAATGAATGCTCGCAGATCCACTCCCGCCTTGCCATATGGCGCCAGCCCCATCACTTTCCATTCGTCGCTGTTGCGCTGGAAGCCGAGGTACTCCGTGAACTCGCTGTAAAAGTAGCCGATCGAATCCGGGAAGGGGATCGTGAGGAGATGCTCGAGTCGGCCGTTTCGCCCGTGCCAAATCGACGTTGCTTCCCAGGCGCCGCGGCCGTCCATCACGACCACTGCTGCTTCCTCAATTCCCGAATACGCGTATCCGCTGATTGCATGCGCCAGATGGTGGCCTACAAATCGCATCCGCGCCTTCGTCGCCCCGAAAACCTGCCTGAACCGCTTCGCTCCTCCCCCCTGATGCCACATGCTCATAAAATGGAGCGTGGAATTCAGTCCGTTCAAGTACGTCGCAGGCATTTTCCCTGACGCGTAACATCTCAAATCGTGGCGAAACGCCGCCCCGGGAACCTGCCAGCCGAAGCACACTTCGTCGAGTTGCTCCGCCTTGACGCGCGCGAAATCCAGGCACGCTCGAATCGCATTCTGCGGGAAACGCGCGTCATGCTTCGCCCTGCTGATGCGCTCTTCCGCAACCGCGAACACAATCTCCCCGTCGCGCACCAGGCAGGCCGCCGAATCATGCATCTGCGAATAATTTATCCCTAGTGTGATCATGCAATCCCTGTTGTGGCTCCCAACCCGGATCTGGGGCTACTCGATTCGCTGAACGATGAAAAGCGAATGAAGTTCCTCTGCGAACGCTCAGTTCGCCGCGCCTGCATTTCGAAAAATGTGTATTTCAATCTGTTCCCACAATCTCTTCGAAACCGTTTCCTTCCAGGGAAGCCGCATCTAGTTCCGGCTGTTTCGTAGAGCCAGCTCAAAGATAGTTTCCAGTTTTTCAGTGACTCGTTCCCAGGTATACCGTCGCATGGTTTCTTGGCCCGCCAGCCCCAAACGCTTTCGCAATTCGGCCGAACGGCACAGGCGTTCGATGCTCTCCGCCAGCTTCCCGGCATCTGCCGCCGGAACAAGCAACCCGTTTATTTCATCCTCGACCACATCCGACATGCCGCACGTGTTTGTCGTCACCACCGGCAAGGCTGTCGCCATCGCTTCCAGCAGAGTGAGCGGCATTCCTTCCACTAACGAAGGTAAAACAAAAATGTCATGTCCGGCGTAAACTGCGGCAATACCCTCGCGCGTTACGAATGGAATGACATTGACCCGGTCTCGCAGTTCGGCCGGGAACATTTCTCTTACTTGCTCTTCGGGTGTGGAGCAGCCCGCCACGGTAAGCCGCAACCCGGCAATCTTTCTCGCGGTCAAAGCGAACGCTTCTGCGAGATAGTAAACGCCCTTGCGATCGAGCCACGTGCCTGCGTACAGCAAATTCCCGCTGAATTCATGTGAAAAGTCGCGCGGAATGAAAAAAGTCTCTTCCACGCCATTCGGCACATACCAGATGAGCCCTGGCTTGCGTTTATACTTGAGTTCAGCACAAACCCAGGCTTCCCGATTGACCGTCGCGCCGTAATCCGCCGTCTTTATCGAATAGTCGAACATCGTCTGGTGATAAATCCGGTGCCAAAACCGATTCCTCCAACTAAAGTTCGTGGCGCGCCCCTTCCGTTCCTCGAACGACATGGCACGAACATACCTCTCTTCACTTCCGTGCATCGTCATCACATATGGGGGGACTCCCCGCTTCCCAAATATCTGCTTCCACACTCCATACACACATCCCCACGGCGCGTGTATATTCACAATGTCAAATTTGTCCGGCTCTCGACGGATCCGTTTGACAAGCGCCCTCGCGAAGAAGAACGCCTCCAGACGTTTTGGCTTCGCCGGCTCCTCCAGCACATCTTCCAGGAACCAACACTCGATCGAATGACCCCGTTTTGCTAATTCCTTCGCATGATTCAACACCACTCCTGCGGCGCCTGCTTCTTTCTGCCGCGTTACGCCAATCGCTATCAGAATCCTCAAAGGACGCGAGCCTTTCTCAGCCACCCTCGCTTCGGCGCATCTTCATGCATGCCTGAATTCATGGTTTTTCTGCAATCCGCCCGGTGTAGTCGATTCGGTTCAGCACAATCGGTACGTGGTGTTCCGCAAAGTATTCGTCGCAAGCTTGCCGCGATCCTCTCCAGTTTCTGTAGTTGTCGATAATGACCGCGCACGACTCAATTAAGCGTGGGGACGAGTGAACCAATTCGTGTTTGGTCGATGCATACAAGTCCGTATCCAACCAGAGGAGTGAGATCGTATCTGGCACGAATTCTGGTTCGGTGTCTTCTACTCTTCCACGAACAAAGTGGATTTTTTCCTTTGCGTAGCCGGTCCCATAAAGCATGTCTTTCACGGGCTCCAGCGGCGCGTCCTCGCATCTGTATCCGGAATCCTCAGACGGCACCTCGCTGGCTCGCTTCCCCGAGTAGTCCACGCCGTTCACTGACTGCTCCGGCATTCCCTCGAAAAAATCGAACAAGTACAAGTCGCGGCCCAGTTCCTTCATCTACAGGAGCGTACACTTTGCGAAAATAAGGCGGATTTTCCTTTTCCCTCGGATGAAAGTGGGCGAAATCGAGTCCGAGCAATCGCAACGATTTGTGAATCGCGGCCTTGATCATGATCCAGCGCGTCGCTCTCGATGAATGTGCTGCATTTCTGGAACGGGGAGCCATCGCTTACGAGCGCGCCGGTAGAGCTCGTTCTGTGTGAAGGCGCGCTGAATTCTGTAAAAGACCTTTGGAGGAGTAATCATCGCCCCCATCATAACCAGTGATTTAAATAAGCGGTGCGACAGCCGCGCGTCTGGATGCAGTACTCGGTAGAGCCCCCACTCCGTTTTTACCGTTTCCCACGGCCACCCTCCCTCGAGCCAGAGTCGAATTTGGTCTGCACTTGCCTGCGTAGGCTCCAACACCGTGTCGCGCACGTCTGCATCAATACCGAACTCCTCAAACCTCTGTGAAAGACTCTTCACAAGTGCCGAGAGCGATCTCTGTTTGCGCAGCAATTGTTGTGTGCTTGGATGCTCGACGAACTGAAAGCTGTTCGCTTCGTGCAGCCGATAGTAGGTTAAAACCTCCGCGAGAATCCGCGCCTCCGCAAGCACAGCCGCGAGCGTGTACAGGTACTCGTCCGCCTGAATCTCGATCAATTCGGGAACAGCCCCGATCCTTCGCAACAATTCAGCGCGTATCGCCATTCGGCTCGTCCCAAGAAATGCGCCGCGCCGGCGGAACAATTTCGCGCCTTCCACTGTATTCGCTTGGAACCGCAGTCCCTCCCGCAACACATCGAACTGTTCGCTCTGGTCTCGTCCCACGATGACAATTCCATTCCCCACAATTCCCACGGTGGGATTCGCTCTCATCGCTTCGACGACCTTCGTCAGCTTATCTCGCGCCCACCAGTCATCCCCATCCAAAAACGCAACAACTTCCCCTTGACACTCCGGAATCCCCGCATTGAACGCCGAAGCCTGTCCCCCGTTCGTCTTCCGCAACAGCCTCACGTGTGGCTCGAATCTTCGAACGATTTCCGGCGTGGAATCCGTTGAGCCGTCATCCACCACGAGAATCTCGCGCTCCGCCGCGGGAAAATCCTGTTCCAGCACGCTGGCGATCGCCTTCTCGATGAAGCGCTCGTGGTTATACGTATCGATGAGTACGCTGACAAAATGCTTTGCCATCGGCTAGCGGGCGGTTGCCGGTGAGTTCGCTCCTCTTAAGAGAAGCTTGCGCCGGCGCGCGGATGTCCCCCCGCTAAGTTTACGACATCTTCGCTACTCCGGTCTTTTCTCTTGCGTTGAGTCAACGAAAGGGCGTGAAGAACTCATCAGGCACCGCGGGCGCGCACCTTTCCCGGGGTCTTCGCAAACTGCATGTTCAATTCGCCGTCGAGGTTGGTTTTCGAGTCAGCTCACACCGAACTGCTGCGCGATTGTCGGCCTGCTTCTTGCCCAAACCACGCGATCGTTTTCTGCAAGCCCTCGCGCAGTCTCGTCCGCGCGCGCCAGCCAAACTCAGCGCTCGCCCGCGAAGTGTCCAGGCAACGCCGGGGCTGCCCGTCGGGTTTCGTGGCGTCCCAGCGGACATCTCCTTCGTATCCCGTCAACGAGCGAATCAGTTCCACTAGTTCCCGGATGCTGATTTCTTCGCCAGAGCCCAGGTTCACAAGTTCCGGCTTCTCGTATTTCTCCGCCGCTAGCACGATTGCTTCCGCGGCATCCTGCACGTACAGAAATTCGCGTGTTGCGTTGCCCGTTCCCCACGCCGTGATTTCCGTCGCTTTTCTCTGCTTTGCTTCCCAACATTTCCGGATCAGCGCGGGAATCACATGCGAACTCTCCAGATCGAAATTGTCCCGCGGTCCGTAGAGGTTGACGGGCGTCAAGTAAATCCCGTTGAATCCGTATTGCTGCCGGTACGCCTGCAACTGCACCAGCAGCATCTTTTTCGCTAGCCCATACGGCGCGTTCGTTTCTTCCGGGTAACCATTCCAGAACTCTTCCTCGCGGAACGGTACCGGCGTGAACTTCGGATAGGAGCAAATCGTCCCAGCGCAAACAAATTTCTCGACGCCGGCAATACGCCCAGCTTCGATCGCATGGATGCCCATCACCGCGTTGTCATAAAAGAATCTTCCGGGATTTGCGCGGTTCGCTCCTATGCCGCCGACGACCGCCGCAAGATGGATGAATACGTCCGGCCGCGCGTCCTTATATAGCCTCATCGCTTCCGATTTCTCGCGCAGGTCGTACTCGCGGCTGTGCGGTGTGAAAATCTCCCTGCAGCCTGCCTCCCGCAATTTCTCCACGACAAAGGAGCCGAGGAATCCGTTGCCGCCGCTTAGCACCACGCGCCGGTTTTGCCAAAAGCCCATCCCCCGCTCCTTAGTGCTGCGAAGCTTGTCCTTCCACCGCTTCCATCAACCGCGTCACTGAGTTTCTCCAATGGTTCCAGTGACTGAATTTCTTTTCCAGAATTTCTTTCCCTCGCCCAGGCGACGCAAGCCCGGCCGCTTCCAGATCGGCGTCAACCATGATCGCCACCAATTCTCGGAATCCAATGCGCGCTTCCCAGCCGATTTTTTCCCGCGCCTTTCTCGTATCCGCTATCAGGCAGTCCACTTCCAGCGGGCGCATATAGCGTTCGGACATTTTTACGTGCTTGCGCCAGTCCAGCCCCGCATAGGAAAACGCTTCCTCTATGAATTCGCGCACCGAATGCGCTTCGCCCGTGCCGATGACCACGTCGCCCGCGGTTTCCTGTTGCAGCATTTTCCAGATTGCTTCCACGTATTCAGGCGCGTAACCCCAGTCTCGTCGTGCATCTAGATTGCCGAGAAACAAAGTGTCCTGTTTCCCCGCCACGATCGCTGCGACCGCTCTCGTGATCTTCCGCGTCACAAACGTCTCGCCGCGCCGCGGACTCTCGTGGTTGAAGAGGATTCCATTGCTCGCAAAAAGCCCGTATCCCTCGCGGTAAATCCGCGTCATCCAGTAGGCGTACACCTTTGCGGCCGCATACGGGCTGCGCGGCTCAAAAAGTGTGGTCTCGCTCTGTGGAGGCGCCGAGGCTCCAAACATTTCCGAACTCGACGCCTGATAAAATTTCGTCTTGCATCCGGCTCGCCGGATTGCCTCCAGCAATCGCATGGTGCCAAGCCCGGTGATGTCGCCCGTGTACTCCGGCATGTCGAAACTCACACGCACGTGGCTTTGTGCCGCGAGGTGGTACAGCTCATCAGGCGCAAAGCTGTAGACCAGGTGCAGGATCCATTCCGTGCTCGAGAGATCGCCATGATGCAGGAAAAGGCGTGTGCTTGCTTCGTTTGGGTCTTGGTAGATGTGGTCGATCCGCTTCGTATTGAAGGTGCTCGCACGCCGGATGATTCCGTGAACCTCATATCCTTTGGAAAGCAGGAGTTCGGCGAGATAGGAACCATCCTGCCCGGTAATTCCTGTGATGAGTGCTCGCTTCATGTTTGGCCTTTTATTTCCTCTTCATTTGCGTTGCTTAAATACCAGACCGTATTTTCACCTGCTTGGAAAAACACTTTACTCCAGAAGCCGCGCAAGAAAATACGGATAAGTCCCTTTGTAGCCGCGCAGCCGCACGTAAGGGTACGCTGCCACCGCAATCGGAGAGCAAGCCGTGTGCTTGATTCGACCCAGAAATTGATCCTTTCACGCACGCGTTCCCCCGCTCAACCCAAGCCACTTGCGCACAGAATACGTTTTGTGGACTAAATTCCGCCACAGGAACTGATGCACGGCAAAACACTCCTTGCGGAAAAAAGCGCGTCGCATCCGACCCCCCGTGGTCATCACGTGAGTCGCGCTCAACATCGTGTAGGTGTGCGGTTCCTCACCATAGAACACCAGATTCTGATCCGCCTCGGCGCCTCCATAGACCCACTGCCTGCCGCCAGCTACATGACCGTAGTCGTGCATTTGATGGACGATGGGAACGAACGGGGTCAGGTCAATAACCGGCAGGCCCTTCGTGCGGGCGTATTTGATGCACCACTGGTCGAACCACACACGTCCGATCGCCAACGGCGGTACGTCTCGATAAGTGTCCCGACGGAAGACGAAAAAATCGATCCCCGTGTAGCTCTCCAACCGCCCTTCACGCCGCATCCGCTCTTGCAGTTTTGCTTCCCATCCATCGGAGAAGTCGATCGGTTCACGAACATTCAGATTGGTACGCCGTCCCACAGCGAGAAAGTTTTGGAAGGCCTGCCGCGTTTTTTCGACGCCCGTCATGAACGCAGCGGGCAAAATAATATCCGCATTCACATATGCCAGCGTGTCGTTTGTGCTCCGCCTTTCTGCCTGCGCAAAAATATCCGGCAACAGTGGCGTACCATATTCGTTCCGCGCAACTTCGGGAATATGCACCAGGCCCAAATCCGCCGCGCACCGCGCCGCACCCTCCTCCGCGCCAAAGAGGATAATCTCAGGACGCGGCCGCAGCATCGTCCAGCTTGTTATCGCATTCCTCTGGATTACTCCGATGTGTCCGTAGAAAGGCTTGGGCACTGCCATAATCGTGAGTGATGTCGAACTCTTCATGTGGATAGAGCTGTCAGACGTGAGCGGTCGATCGCCTCGCGGTCGCGAATATCCAGGTCGAAGTGCGTAAAATGCTTGGTCGCGCTCTTCAGTCGTGCCAGATTCCAGAGTGTGTCTCCCGCAGGGCCGAAAAATTCCCGCCGCATGTTATTGTCCACGCCCGTCAACTCGCAGCCCTGCCGGTCAAAATGTTCGACCGCTTCGGAGCCGATCAGTCCGCTGCTGCCCGTTACGAGCACTCTCTTCATCCCGGCCAAGCGCACTCACCTTTCGCCAATCACTTCCGAATCTCCCAACCTTCCACACCGTGCTCGATCACAGGCGGCCAATCCGGTCCGGGCAGCCCGTAAAGCGCTCGCATGGCCGCTCGTTGCCATAGCCCGCGCACCTTGGGAATCGGCTTCACCAGCCGCGAGATTCGCCGAAAAACTTTGGCCCCCCGCGCTCCGCTCAAGGATCGCAGCTCCCGGTCCGCGATCTCGTTGCACGTTCCATCGTACATTTCCATGTTACTCGAGCTCAGCGCTCCTTCGTGCGCCCGGTACCCCGCGATGAACGCGTCCACAGAATGCAGCCGCGCGTGCCGAAAAAATCGCACCCACAATTCGAAGTCCCCTTCCGCGCGGAATTCAGTGCTCAGTCTGCCTCCCGCTTTTTCCCACAACTGTCGCCTCCAGTACGTCGATTCCTGTTGAATGTATTTGTTCGCCCCGGCAAGAAACCGCATCCGCGACCAGCGCGGCACCGGCCAGACCTTCACCGTCATCCCCGCCGGGCTGAATTTCGTTGGCCTCCCCGTGATCCATTCCACTTCCGGCAGCCCCGCAAACACGCTTCCTACGACGAACAGTCCCTTGTTATGCAACATATCGCTGGCGTTCAGCCAGCCCATGATTTCTCCGCTCGCTCGCGCAAATCCCGTATTCAACGCGTCGTACACACCCTTATCCGGCTGGCTGACCCACCACGTCACGTTCTTTTCGTACTGCCGTATGATATCGACCGTTCCGTCCGTCGACCCTCCATCTACGATGATATATTCCAGATTCGGGTAGCCCTGCTCCACGATCGACCGAATCGTATCCTCAATATAGCGCGCTCCGTTGTAGACGGCCGTCACCAGCGTGATCCTCGGCCATTTTATTTCCGATTGCCCTCCACTGGCCGGAGTCACTGCCTCGCCGCCGCTTGCTTCGCTGTCGCCCGCGTCAAGAATCCTCATCTCTCCTGTTCCCTTGGGCAAACGCCTATCGCAGCCGCAAGGGCCAGCGCGCAACTGCCAAGCCGCACTCGCGGACAGGCCGGAGCACACCTGCGGCTCCTCGATTCCCCTCAGGTAGCATACCAGCAGTGTCTGCGTTTATTGTGCTCTCGCGCGCGGTTGGCTTGCTGTTTGTTCGGCTTGTTCGCTTATTCGGGCGTGCGGTCCATCCAGACTTCTGTTCTCGACACTCGCCTGCATCTATTCCCGTTTCACGTCATCGCCAAAAGTCTTTGAAATTCTTCGCTGCGTTCCGCCGGCAGCGCCACAAAGTTCGCGTCGTACGCTTCTTCATCCGCCGTCACTGGATAGAGCGACCCCGTTTCGCTCAGCCCAAACCATCTATAGTTCCACCCTGCTAGCAGCCTCACTATCTCCCGCGCCGCGTATCCCCACGGCCGCGTTCGAATCTCTTCCACCTCCGCCAGAATCGCCGGCCGCGGTGCCCTCTGCAGCAGCCTCCTCGCGCCCTGCAGCACGCCCAGTTCTCCGCCTTCCGCGTCCAGTTTAATGAAGTCCACGTACTCGATCCCCCGCGCCGCCAGCAAGTCGTCCAGCTTCCGCACCGGCACCCTCACTTTCCGCGTCGGTTCCGGAACCACCGGCGGCCGCAGACTATTTCCCCAGTCGCGGGATCCTTCCACCACAAAAAGTTCCGCTTCGCCTGAATCCTCTCCCACCGCGCATGCTTCCACCTCCACGTTCCTGCACCGGTTTACGCGCACGTGTCTCGCCAGCCGCCGGCACTCCCGCTCCGACGGCTCGAATGCGATCACTCTCCCCCGCCTTCCCACTCGTTTTGCCGTCAGCAGCGTGTACAACCCGTGATGCGCTCCGATATCCAGCACGGTCATTCCCGGCCGCAGCAGCCGTTCCACGAACCGCATCTCCATTTCCTCGAATCCGTTGTACATCAGCTCGTGATCCAATCCTCCCTTTTCCGCCAGCCACCACGCCCCGAATGGCAGCCGCAGCGGTATCGGCATCTCCGGGAACACTCGCCTCGCCCGCATCGCCAGCGTGAGGTACTTTCTCCGCCTCGTGCTCGCCAGAAACCGCTTCACGCGTCGCCGCAGCGTCGCGGGCCCCGCCGCCGCTTTGCTCCAGGGGTCGCTCGTCTCGTGCGGCTCCGGGCACAGCCGGAATCCCGCCAGGTCGATTGGCGCCGACGACGCCAGCAGCATCGTCCGCCTTCTCGCGTGCTCCGCCGTCTCTTGAAAATCGTCGTGGTTCGGCAGCGGCGTCACCCGGTAGACCGCCGCGAACCCCGCCCGGTAAAGCATCTTCACGATGCTTCCTTCGCTCGGGTAGCACGCCACATCCGTCAGGCTCTGGTCCGCCGCCCGCGGCTCTTCCCGCAGCAGCATCGCCGGCCTCTCGTCCGGTATGCACATGCTCTCCAGCAGCAGGCACTTTTCCGTCAGCGCCCTCAGATTCCTCATCGCCCTCAGCGGATTTTCCAGGTGATACAGCAATCCGCAGCACAGCACCAAATCGAACCTCCCCAGCTCCAGAATTTCCCGTTCTTCGATGTCCCCCGTTTCGAACGGCACTTCCGGATATCTCTTCCGCGCTTCCGCGATATTTTCCTTCCGCCCGTCGAACCCGCACGCGTTCAGCCCGCACTCCGCCAGCGTCTTCGAAAAAAATCCCGTTCCGCAGCCCGCATCCAGTGCGCTCGACAATCCACACACCGGCTTCAGCTTTCCCGCCACTCGCAGGATCGTCTCCGCGCGCGCCGCAATCAGCCTCCGGTAAAGCCGCTGATCGAAGGGCGTCAGTTCTAGCGTGAACTCCGTGGTGATTTTTGGCGCGGCGGCTTCCGCCGCGGCGGGCGGCATTCCATTCAGTACGGACATGGGGCTGGACTCCATGCCGGCGTTTTTCCCGAGGGGGCTTTCGGGTTGGCCGGATCTTCGTGCGCCTTCCCGGATCCGGCTCGCTCGAGTCGCGTGCGGCCGGGAAGGCCTTCCCGCCGCTGCTCATCCGCGGCCGGTCTCTATCCGCGAATAAAAGCACGGGAAAGTATGCGAATAGTAATTACAGTTGCCCGGCAATGCAAGCTATATTTATCTAAAGGTATACTATGTCCCGGAGTTTCCGGCAAGCGAGGGGTTTGCTTCGCCGTTAGCACATTGGGGTTTCAGTTCTTAACGTTCCAACGTTTTAACGTTCTAACGTTCCGGGGTTCCAACGTTTAACGTTCAAACGTTCCTAATTCCCGTGCCGCCGGCTCATCGTTCTCACCGGCCTCGGAAAGCAGAAGCTCGCATGCCTGTCGAAGCATTCTTCGCACCGCAGCGGCGCGATGAAGAAAATCTTGAAAAGCAGTTTCTCGATCAGCCCTTTTGGATTGGATAAGTGCAGGGAACCGCTTCCGCAATTGGGACAAACATGCTCATACCGGCCGTTTCGCATGGGGACCTCCCGTCGATCGACTTCCCCTGCGATTCGCCTCCGGGCTGGCGCGGTGCGCTTCGCAGGTAAATCGGGAGCAAGTATTATACTCCTAACACCCCAGGCTCTTCACCCTCTTCAGACGTTCTCCCGCCTGCTCCCCGTTTCCGCCCCCTGGCTCTGGCCCCCCGATTTCCGCCGCGTCCCGCTCTGCAGTCTCACCTGCTTCCTCCGCTCCCGGAATTTTGCTTTCTCACAAAAGTCAGGTTTTCCTCCTGCCCGTGCGTCTGACTCTCGGCTCCGACCAGCACGAATCCGGCTTTTTCGAGAAAAGTCACCACCTCGTCTTTTGACGGCGCGCCCACGAAGCAATGCACTGGAGCGACCTCGACTTCCAGCGTGACTTTCGCGATATCCCGAAGCCTGGACCCCGCCGATCGGAGCACCGCCAAATCCATGCCTTGCGCATCTATCTTCAAATAATCAATGCTCGTAATTCCGGCGAGGCCCATGAAAGTATCAAGCCGGATGGTTGGAACTTTGACGACGGAATCTACCTTCAGCTCCTCGATGCCCACCCAGGTTTTCAATGCCTCGTCGTTCATGGGCAGCAGCGAACTCGATTCCTCGTGAGCGTTGACGTGCAAATCCGCGCAGCCGTCCGTTTCGGCTACCGCCATTGGAATCACCACAAAGTTCGGTCCGCGGCCCATCATTCTCGTTGCGGCTCGAAGATTTGGTTCGAAGGCAAAGACCCGCAGCCCCGGATATTGATTGGCTTCCCCTAGCGTCAGCTCCCCATGATGAGCCCCGACGTCAACCCAGGTCCCCTGAATTCCGTTTCGTCTGAGTATTTCATGTCCCAGCTTGCGGAGGGCGCGCCCCGTCCAATGGATTGCCTTCCGAATCATGCAAAGCCCTCCCGGATTTGCTATTTTACTTTGTCCGTACCGTGGCTGTTCCCCCAGAAGTGCGCCGCGAGTTTGCGTCCAGAGTTCGCAACCCGGCCCAACCGTAACCGCCAAGGTTTCAACGGAGGCGACCATATGTCCCACGGGCGGGTCGGCTCTTCGATGAGCGCGAGACCCTGCGTGTCTAGTCGGACATTCGAGGCCAGCAACATCGTTCGCGCCTTCTTCCTCCTTTTCGTGGCGCGAAAATCCGCGTGATCTGGCGGAGCCACAAACGCAAACACGTAGGGAAATCCGGCACGGTAGAGCATCTTCACCAGGCAGGATTCAGTGGGGTAGAAAGCGATATAGTTGAGCCCCTGATCTTCGCCATGAAACTCGTCAAGAAGTTGCATGCTTGGGTCGGTACCGGGAGCGCACATCGACTCGACGAGCAACACTTTGTCAGTCAAGCGGTAAAGATTACGTACCGCGCAAAACGGGTTTTCCAGATGGTAGAGCAGGCCAAGACAGAGGACTACGTCGAAACGGCCAATGCTTGTCAATCTCGCATCCTCGACGTTTGCGGTTTGAAAGCTCGCTTGGGGAACGCGCCTTGCGGCCTCCTCCGCGTTCTCAGGACGACCGTCAACTCCAGTCACGTGGAGTCCCAGCGAATGCAAAAACGCCGAGAAATAGCCCACTCCGCAGCCTACATCTAGGCAAGTGCTGAGCGGCACCTGTGCGCCCACGTCGGCCAAAATCTTGCGAACGACTGCTTTGCGCGCGGCGTTATAGCTCTCGTAATGTTTAGCGTCAAATACGCGGGGCTCGTTCAACCGAAATCTCCTCAGCGACCTGGTGAGAAAACCCAGCAGGCAAATTCAAAACACCGTTCCATTCGTCCATATAGTGCTGGTGGATTTCCGTTGCAATCGCCATCTCTGGCAAGCAATCCCACAGATCGAGCATCTCTCCACCATCCCAAAGACTAACCTGCCATTGGTAAGGCCCAGGGCGCAGCGGCAAGGACGGGAACGTGTGTGAGAGGACATGCACTCCGGCAGGCAAAGAGAGTTGCTGGACAGCGCGCGCCCACATCAACTGTCGGTCCGCGTTGAAGAGCGCTACGCCATGCTCCCCGTCGGTGACGGCCTGAGCCAACTCGACAACAAAGCCAACCGCCACCCGGCCCAGCGAAGATAGCACATGAGGTTGACCCGCCTGCGGTTCGGCGATTTCCCATCGGAGGAATTGAGCTTTCTTCCCCGTGCCGCGCTGCAAGCCGCTCGTGCGGTCCCCGGAAAGCATTGCCGATTCATAAGCAGTTACGACCTCTTGCGTAGTTCCATTAAGGCGAACTGAACCGTCATCCACCCACACAACGCGGTGGCACAGCCTGCGAATCTGATTCAACTGGTGGCTCACTAGCACCACCGTCCTCCCCGCCTTCGCCACATCCCCCATCTTTCCCAGGCACTTCTTCTGGAAATTGATGTCGCCCACCGCCAGCACTTCATCCACCAGCAGAATTTCCGGCTCCAGGTGCGCCGCCACCGCAAACGCCAGCCGCACGTACATCCCGCTCGAATAGTGTTTCACGGGCGTGTCAATGAACTTTTCCAACTCCGCGAACGCCACGATCTCGTCGAACTTTCTCTCGATCTCCCTCTTGCTCATACCCAGTATCGCGCCGCTCAGGAACGTGTTCTCCCTTCCCGTCAGCTCCGGATGAAATCCCGTCCCCACTTCCAGCAGCGACCCCACCCGCCCGTGAATCTCCGCCCACCCCGTCGTCGGCTTCGTGATCCGCGAAAGAATTTTCAGCAGCGTCGTCTTTCCCGCGCCGTTCCGCCCAATCAGCCCCAGCACTTCCCCTTCATTAACCTGCAACGACACGTCTTTCAGCGCCCAGAACGTCTCCTCCTTTTTCCTCCGCAGCGCCGCCAGCGGCGACTTCACGAACCGGTCCAGCGTGTGCCGCAGTCCTTCCTCCAGCACCAGCCCCCGCCGGTACAGCTTCCCCAATCCCTCAGCCTGTATCACCGCTGTGCTCATGAAATTTTCTTGGCCTGCTCCGCCAACTGTGCCTGCATCTCTCGCGTCTGCGCTGCTCTTTGCTCCGGCGTGGCGAACACATGCGATTGCCGGAAACGTCCGTCCTCGCGGACGAAAATCATATCCACCTGTGCCAGGGCTCCATCAAGCGGACGGTAATGCCCGCCGAAAATATCGTACACCACGAATCCGCGCTGCTTCATCCATTCCACGATGTCAAACAACTGCGGCCCGCCGATCATAAAACCAAAAAGCGAAACCTCCAGTACGACGGCTTCGGTCTCTCCTAGCGTGCGCGTCGCGCCCGCAAGCACCTGCAGCTCGGCTCCCTGCACATCTACCTTGATCAGATACGGCCCGGAAAGTTTTCTCTTCGCGCACTCCTCGTCAATGGTGATTACCGGGACGCTCCTCGGAACCCCGTCCACGGAGCCGCCTTCCGCCTCTTTGAGCAGGCTGGACCCGAATTTGTCCGGATGCACATGGATAGTCGCGGCCCCGGCTTCCGGCCCTGCCGCTGCCAGTGCGTACTGCGCCTTGAACGCCCCGCAGATCCGCTGCAGGAATGGTTCGAACTCCACGAGAGGCTCAATCAGGAAAATAGAAGCATTCTTGAAAGTCTCGTAAAGTTCGGCAGTGGCATTGGCCACGCCCGCGTCAATCACCGTCCGTGGCTCAAATCCCATCGCCGCAAGTTGCGCAAGCCCGCCCGCCATGCTGGCGCGTCCCGGCGTCGTCGGCCGCATCCGACGGACGTCAAAGCCAGCCGCGTTGCAAGCCCGAACCACCAGATGCTTGACCCTAGCCGCTGCCCCCACTCTTCCTCTCCCCCGCCCATACCGCGTCCCCAGCCCCTCGCCTTGTATGCCCAACTCGCCCATCGCGAACCCATCCCAACTTTTTCACGTTGCCATGCCGCCTGTTTCCCCTTCAATTCATTCTAATCCGCAAAGATACCACGCGCCGTGTTTGAAACTCGGCGGCTTCTTCATTGATGAACGCGCGCCGCTGAGTTATCGTCGCGGAATGCAATTAGAGCACACCGCACTTGAACACAGCAAAACGCATGCATCGCGCCTGATCTCTGCCTCCCGGCGGCTTGTTGAGAAGCGCATCCTGACGTGGACCTGTGTCCTTCTTACTGCGGTCGCCTATCTTGGAAATCTCACTCCCGGCCACGTTTTTAGCCAGGACGATTTCGCAGCGTATGTGATGCATGCCGAGAATTTGGTGGAGGGCCGGTCTTACACCGACACCCGCTATGTTGCCAACCCAGACGCGCCCTGGCTCGCGCCTGCCAACGGTTATCCTCCGGTTTATCCGCTGCTTCTCGCACCAATTTATGAATTCAAAGGATTTAATCTCCGAGCCTTCAAGGTTATGACTGTGCTTTGTTTTGCCGCGTTCCTCGCGATTTTTGCCGAATTAATTGGCACAGAGACCCCGCAGTGGGTGACACTCGCCGCGCTGCTCATTGTCGGTTTGAATCCCCTATTTTGGGAATATCGGGAAAACGTGCTGTCGGAGTTCCCCTATCTCCTGTTCACCTTCGGCGCCTTGCTCCTCATTCAAAGGGTCTACCCCGCTCTTAAGCGCGATGAAGTCAGATTGGGAAGCGCGCTGTTGTTAGCAGTGCTTCTTTACTGTGCTTATGGAACGCGAACCATCGGGATCGCTTTAGTACCGGCGCTTTTCATCGCTGATGTCATCAGATTTCGGCGCCCGAGCCGTTTTATGCTGGCTGCCCTCGCGGTTACCGCAACGCTGATGCTAGGGCAGGCGGCCTGGCTGACTTCCCCTAAGGGTTACATCGCCGCTGAGCAAATCTCCGGGCAAATTGCGATGCGCAACGCAATCTACTATTCCAAGACACTCGCTTACTTCTGGCAAAACGGCTTCAGCAAGGGGATCCAGATCACGTTCGCCTTGCTGTTCACCGCGTTGGCAGCCGCTGGCTTCTTGCGGAGGCTTTGGGCGGAACGCTCCGCGCGGGAATTCTATCTGCTGGGTTATCTCGCGATTTTGTTTTTGTGGATTGCGGAATTTGGCTTGCGCGCTCTCCTACCCATCTTGCCCTTGTATGTTGCGTACGGTCTCGGCGAGTTTGCCAGCATAACCAGAGTCTTGCGAAGGAAAACGCGCCTGCTCGCCATGGCTGCACTTATTGCTCTCATTTGTGGCACGTACGCCGGAAAGGCCTGGCAGGATTCGCGAATGTCGCCCGAACCCAATGTGGATGATCCGGCAGCGCAAGAATTATTCGCTTTTCTGAGAGCGCACACCCGGGAGTCCGACCTGCTTGTCTTTCCGAAGCCACGGGCCCTGGCATTATTCACGAACCGGCGCACCGCAAGCTTGGACCCAGGCGGATCTCCCGAACACTCCTTCCAGTTCCTGAAGAGTGTGCATGCCGATGTTCTTGTCGAGCCGGTATGGAGTCCGCCCGCGTACCAGAATTTGCTGGCGAGCGGAAAAGTTGAAGCATCGGAAGTCTTTCACGACTCCCAGTATCGCGTGTATCAGCTCGAGCTCAACCGGGCGGCGGTTCTCGCGGCGCGCAATGACGCTCCCCCCCGCGCCAGTCCCGTTTCCCCAGCCACTCCCCTCGAATGACTGCTCCGCCCATCACATGGTCCTGCTCACAAAAACGAGCGAATCCACTTCGTCCACGATCCTCCACGGCTGCGCCGTCCCTTGCCGGAACTGGCTGTCGATGAAGCGCACCGGCCCGTAATCTGGACTCGTCCATCCATTCGGAAACAACCGTGCATCATGGAACGCAACAATTCCGCCCTCTATCACGCCGCCTTGCCAATCGTTCCAGTCCTGCCTCACGGCCTCTTCCTGGTGGTCCCCATCAATTAACAGAAAATCGATGGGCACCCTCCAATCGCGCGCCGCATCGTGGCTGAACGCTTTGATCCAAACCGTTCGCGCCCCGGGTCCACCGTCAATCGCCCGCCGCGCCGCACGGTGCAGAAAATTAAGAGCGGGCACTCGCGACAAATGGAAGGGGTCCACCAGGTACAGCGTCCCGGCGGGATCCATTGCGCCGCGCAGCGCGACACCCGAGGCGCCCTCCGCTACACCGATTTCCACCACGCTGCGCTTGCCGCGCGCGTGCCTCTCCAGCGCCTGGTGCTCCGCCGCGGTGTGTTGTGCGATCGGCCGGCGTAGACCCGTCCAGGCGAAAAAAGGATGTCTCATCGCCCGCACGGGCCACCCCTCGCGTTCCGCGTCCTTCGCAGCAGGATTCGCAAACCGGATATTCAATTTCATCGCCCTTGTTCAGACGTTTCCGCGCTCCATCCCCTCGTCTTTCAATGCCTTACCGGAAGTTACGTTTTCTCCCCACTATTTCACTTGACAAGTCAGTAACTATGTGCTATATTTCTTTGTGTTTCGCCACCCTGGCTCCGTCAGTTCCTCCCTGCCTTGCAGCCTGCGCTCAAATTCCATTGCGCGTCTTTCTTCACTCTCTACCTCTGCCGTAACTCGTTTGTCTGCAACACTTACAGACTCCTCGCAACCTACTGAAAACAAAGCCACTTTAAGTCTTGCAGCTGCCACTCTTACGCGCGAAGTCACCCCTAAGTCTTTTATCTGCAACACTTACAAAAAACATGGGGGGGGGCACACCCTCCGTCCTCTCCGAACCCTCCTACCTTCAAGCTTTACAACGGTTTATCGTTCCAACGTTCACGCTTCGAGCGTTTCAGATATTCCATCAACCGGCTCAGTTGGCTGCTGCACTTTTCGCATTGATCTTGCAACTTCCGCATTTGATCCTCAGTCAAATAACCCGCGTCTCCGGCCACGTAAAATTGTGCGCGCAATTCTCCCGCGGACCCTTTTGCCCGCCCGAGAAATTCCAAAAACAGTCCGCTCGTCCTGCTCTCAAAACCTTCTGCGACATTGGACATGATCGAAACGGAGGCGCGCCGCATCTGATCGCGCAAGCCAAAGTCCGTGGCGAAAGAACCTTCCGAACTGAGCTCGTAAACTTGTTTCGTCAGCTTCCGGGCTGTTTGCCAAGCCTCGATTTCCTCAAATCTGCTGATGGTGCTCACAGTCAAGCCCTCGCGAGATTTTCATCCTTCTTGCCCAACGCTTTTCTTAACGTTCAAACGTTCAAACGTTCAAACGTTCCAACTTTCCTCACACGCGGTCCGCAATGGCTCCTTCCATTCTCTGGAAAAAGAACAGTCCTCCGACCAGGACCAGCACGACAGCCGCCGTCGATGCCAGCAGCAACGGCCCCGGCCTTTGTCCGTGGCCTGTCAGCGCCCACCGGAAACCGTCAATCACTCCGGCCATGGGATTCAGGCCGTACAGCCACCGCCACTTTTGCGGAACCAGCGAAGACGGGTATGCCACCGGCGAAGCAAACATCCAGAACTGCACCAGAAAGGGCACGACATATTTCACGTCGCGGTACAGCGCGTTCAGCGCGGACATCCACAGCCCCACACCGAGCGCCGTCAATATCGCAAGAAGCAGCAACGCGGGCAGCCACAGCGCATTCAGTCCCGGATGGATTCCGTACACCGCGAGCACCACGCCGAGAACCACAAAACCTATGCTGAGGTCCACCAGCCCGGAAACTACCGCCGAAAGCGGCAGCACCAACCGCGGGAAAAATACTTTCGTGATTACCCGCTGGTTTTCCACCACCACGCTCGTGCAGGACTGCAGCGCCGTCGCGAAATATCCCCACGGAACCAGCGCGCAGAAATAAAACACGGGGTAGGGCAGCCCGTCGGAGGGCAGCTTCGCCAGCCGCCCAAAAAAAAGTGTGAAGACGCCCATGGTGAGCAGCGGCTGTATAACTACCCACGAGACGCCGATCACCGTTTGTTTGTAGCGGACTTTTACGTCGCGCCACACGAAGAAATAAAGCAGCTCGCGATACGCCCACACTTCGCCGAGCCGCAGATCGAGCCACCCGTGCGGAGGTTCAATCCGCACCCGGACGGGCGCGGCGTGCTGCACCGGAAGAGGCGAAGCGGGTGCGGTAACCGAAGCCATCAAGTCTTCGTGATGCTCCCAAGAACGTGCGCGCCCAGCTATCGAGTACGAGCGCTTCGAGCGCGCAGGAACTAGCTCGGAGTTTTCTCTGGCACGGGCGCGGGCTCTGCGAACGCTGAGATGGATCCCCGATTAGATTAGCAGAGAAACGCGCCTCTCTCCACGCTCGCCCCGCCTCGCTCTTCCATCCGCTGGCTTTCTTGTCCATTGCACATTCGCTCGCGCAACACGCTGTAACTCAGTCACGCTCTTCGCCGCCGGGTTGCCGCACTCCGCCGCGAATGCTACGATTTGGGATTCCATGAGCCACGAAACTCCCATCCGGCCCCGCGTCGGTATTCCCTGGCGAACGTCTGAAGAGGAAGCGCAGCGCAATCTCCCCAAGATCGCGAACTACGAAGAAGCCGTGCGCAAGGCGGGCGGCGAGCCGGTCCTGATTTCGCTGAGCGACAATGCCGAACAGCAGCAATTGATAGCGAAAATGGACGCCTTTGTCCTCCCCGGGAGCCCGGCGGATGTCGAGCCGGCGGAATACGGCGAGGTCAATCGCGGCAAATCCGCGCCCGCTGATTTGGCCCGCGAGCAAACGGACCGGGCCATCCTTGCGCACGCATTCGCGGAGAGGAAGCCGGTGCTGGCAATTTGCTACGGTTGCCAGCTGCTGAATGTGTATTTGGGGGGCACCCTGATTCAGGATTTGCGCTCCGACCTCGGAACCACGACGCCGCACCGAAAAAAAGATATTTCGCCGGAAGCGAAAGAAGATCCAATTCACGGGGCGAAATTCGAATCGTCAAGCCGGCTTGTCGAAATCGCTTCGGGTGAGCAGGCAAAAATCAATAGTTCGCACCATCAGGCCATCGCGAAGCCGGGAAGGAATCTGCGGGTAACGGCGCATTCGAACGACGGCATTATCGAAGGAGTGGAATGGACCGGCGATTCGAACTGGGTCGTCGGTGTGCAGTGGCACCCAGAGCGCATGTTCGGCGACGCTTTCTCGGAGCGGCTGTTTTGCGATTTTGTCGCCGCGGCGCGCGGCGCCGTGGTCCAAAAAGCTTAGGCTTCTGCTTTCCGATCTTCGCTTTTTCAAACAGTTGGGGGGACTGGATGATTTCACTGGCAGGCAAGGCGGCACTCATCACCGGCGGTTCGCGAGGAATTGGCGCAGCGACGGTCAAATTGTTTGCGCAGGCCGGCGCGGACGTAGTCTTCAGCTACAACAAGGCCAAAGACGCCGCCCTTCAAGTCGAACAGGAAGCCAAGAAACACGGAACGAGAGTCGAGGCTTATAAGGCGGACGCAGGGCGTCACGCGGACAACAAAAAGCTGGTGGACCAATGCCTAGCGCGACTTGGCCGCCTGGACATAGTGGTTGCCAATGCCGGAGTGTGGAATTCGGAAGACTTGCCGATCCAGCAAATGACCGAGAAACAATGGGACGACATGATGCGGGTGAACCTGAAAAGCGTTTACTCGATCATTCATTTCAGCGTGCCGCAGATGATCAAGCAAAAGTCCGGCAGAATCATTCCGATCACGTCCACAGCAGGCCAGCGAGGGGAATCGCTGCACACGCACTACGGCGCAAGCAAGGGAGGGGTGATCAGCTTGGTCAAGGGCCTATCGTCCGAACTGGCGCAGCACAACATCCTGGTGAATTCGATTGCCCCGGGGTGGGTCGCGACAGACATGTCGAATCCTGTGATTCTAACCAAGGCGGGCGCAAAAGCGGTTGCGGCGGCTATTCCTCTGGGCCGGCCGGCCACGGCGGAGGAAATCGCCGGGCCGATTCTCTTCCTGGCCTCCGACCTGGCCAACTTCCTCACCGGGGAGATCATCAATGTAAACGGAGGATCGGTACTTTGCGGATAAAGGGGTTCCAGTTGGCGATGGCCGGATTGCTTGTGAGCGCAACGTTTGCGGCACAAGCATTCGCGCAGAATCCGGACACCATGATGCCGGAGCAGAGCGCCGCCAAAGCCAAACAGATTCTGAGCGATCTGATCAATGCCCGCGGGGGAGCCGGGTATCTCGAGGCAAAAGAAGGCGAGTGCAGCGGAACGCGCGCGCAGTTCGGACATAATGAAGACATCACGGGGTATGTGGGTTTTACGGATTATCGCCGCTATCCAGACAAAGCACGCCTGGAGTACTCGGCGAAGAGCCACAATCTGAAGAGCATCATAAATACCGTGATCGGCGTCGATGGCCTGGACTGGTCGCATGGCGGCGTCATCATCGCGTTGTATAACGGCGACCACGGCTGGACGCTGGATAAGAGCGGCGTCACCGAACTGCCAGAAACTTCGATCTCAGAGTTTCAAGAGCAGGTGAAACGAAACATCGACAATGTGCTGCGTGTGCGCCTCAAGGAACCGGGATGGACGTACCGGTTTGGAGGAAGCGACACAGCTGATTTGAAGGAAGTGGATTGGGTGGAACTGGCCGACAGCGAGCAGCGGACATTTCGCCTGGCGGTGGACCGTTCGACGCACCTGCTGGTGCGAAGCGTGGTCACCACGAACAATGAAGAGACGCATCAACGCGACGACGACGTAAGCATCTACACGAATTACCAGCTGAAAGACACGGTTTGGACGCCTATGCAAATCACAAGAGATCACAACGGCCGGCGCGCCGCGCAGTTCTTCTACACTTCCTGCCAATTCAATCCAGGATTTCCCAGTGATTTCTTCGATAAATCCTCTCTCCAGAAGCGAACCTCCGACGCCGGCAGCAAAAAGAAAAAGAACGACAACAATTAAGTCGAACTCCAAGTTACGAATCTGAAATCCCGGAACACAGGAGCGTGTGTCCGGCCGCTTCTTTGCATCGGCGCTCTTGCGGGAATGACGGAAGCCAGACTTTGCGAGGGGGCAGCGTGTCCGTGTGCCCCGCTTTTGCTAGACTGGCACCGTTCCATGAACCTGACTTATCGTCAGCAGAAGGCGTTAGAAGCCATCTGCGATACGTTCGCGCCCACATCCGCAGGCTGGCCTTCCGCTACGGAACTCGGCATTCCGGCGGCGATTGCGAATGCTCTCGAGTTCAATCCTCGTCAAGAAGAGCGAGCGCAGTTCCTGCAACTTCTTGATCTTTGGGATTCGCATCTGCATAGTCTGGTCACGGTTGGCCGATGGTCTTCCTTTTCTTCGCTGCCGTTGGAAACGCGGAACCGGGTATTGCTTTCCTGGGCCGATAGCGGCCTGAGCCGGCGGCGAGGTGCGTTCCAGGCATTGCGCAAGGCCATTGGATTTCTCTACGTGATGCTACCGGGAAGCGACGGCGGAGCAAGCCCAGTCTGGAAGAAGATGGGCTATCCCGGTCCGCTGGGCGCACAGCCATTCAAAGCACGCGCGCTTAAGCCACTTGTTCCCGATGCGGACACGATATTGTCCTGCGAGGTTTGTGTAATCGGGTCAGGCGCCGGGGGAAGCGTGGCGGCCGCAATTCTTGCGGGGGCGGGCAAAGACGTCATCGTGATGGAGGCGGGCAGCTATTACGACGACGCGGATTTTGACGGCGCCGAACTTGGCGGATTTCAACGTCTTTATCTGGAAGGAGGATTCGCGGCAACGGCGGATCAGAGCGTGGGGTTGCTGGCGGGAGAATGCCTCGGAGGCGGAACGGTCGTGAATTACTGCACGTCGTTTCGGACGCCGGATGACGTGAGGGAAGAGTGGGCGGCCGCGGGAGCGCCATGGATAAAGAGCGAAGAGTACACAAAGAGCCTGGATGCGGTTTGTGCGCGACTTTCCGTGAACCTGGAGCACAACCGAATCTCCGCGCGCGAACAAATCCTCGCGCGAGGCTTGCGCGCGCTGGGATGGCACGAAGCAGCGATGCCGCGGAACGTAGTTGGCTGCGAGCAGGGGAAAGTTTGCGGCTACTGCGGTTACGGATGTTCTCTGGGCGCAAAACAGTCCAGCACGAAGACGTGGCTCGCGGATGCGCAGGAAGCAGGAGCGCGACTGCTGACAGAAACGCGAGCGCAGCGGGTAAGAATAGAGGCCGGCGCGGCCAGCGGGGTAGAAGCCCGCACGCGCAAGGGCCATCGCGTGCACATCCGGTGCAAGGCCGTGGTGGCGGCCTGCGGAGCCATTCACACGCCCGCGCTGCTGCTTCGCTCCGGGCTGCAAAACGCGAACATCGGCCGGCACCTGCATCTGCATCCGGTTTCGAATGTTTGCGGAGTGTTTGAAGAAGAGATTCGTCCGTGGGAAGGAACGATGCAGGCAATTTATTCGGACGAGCACCGGTTTCTAACCGGAAATTATGGCGTGAAGTATGAGACCACGGCGCTGCAGCCAGTAATTGCAGTGGCTGTCCTGCCGTGGCGCGAACCCGAGCACTACCGCTCCCTGCTCGAGAAATTATCCAGGACGATGGCGATCGGCGTATTGCTTCGAGACCGGGACGGCGGGCGAGTCACGGTGGACAGCGAAGGAAATCCCGTCACGCACTATGCGCTTTCGAAGTTCGACCGGGAGCATCTCCGAAGCGGATTCATCGGCGCAGCCCGCATTCTGGAAGCGGCGGGCGCGAGGCTGATTTTTTCTCCGCACGCAAAGTGGTGCGCGTATGAGCCGGGCAGGAACGGGACGCTCGATCGCTTCACACAATCGATGGAAATCGCGGGCTGGGAATCCGGGCGCGTTGCGCTCTTCTCGTTTCATATTATGGGAAGCGCGCGGCTGGGAGGATCGGCGAAAACATCGGCGACCAAGCCGAACGGCGAAACGTGGGAAGCACGAAAATTATATGTGATGGATGGGTCGTCGTTTCCAAGCGCATCCGGAGTCAACCCGATGATTTCGATCGAAGCGATCGCGCATCGCAACGCGCAGGAGTTGGCGGCGCAGACTTGAAGTAAGTGCTTTGTTTGTAATGAAGTAGTGGGTTCGGGAAAGAGAGCGAAGCGATTAGGAGAAGAGGAGAAACCGAGAGTACTGCCGTTAACTAGTCCTATGGTTGCATGGATTTGGGTACCCGTAAGCTATGGGAATTTACCTGTAGAATGTAATAAACTGAACATCTTAGGCGAGCTCTGAAACTGTCCCCCGGAGTGCTTAGGACGAGTGTCGTTTCAAAATGAAACTTTGCGCCAAGTGCGTGTCCCCCTGCCGCGCCCCACGAAATGGCTTCAGTTTAGTGGAGCTTGTTCTGTCATTGGCCGTGCTCCTGATCATTACGACCTTGGCCATTCCCGTTGTGGTGCGTTCCCTGCAATCGTACCAGCTCAATGCCAGCGCAGCGCAATTGGCAGGAATGCTCAAATTCGCAAAATTCGAAGCGATTCGGCAGAACACGCCGGTGAGCTGCCAAGTGCAGCAGCAGGGGTCGAGCTGGCTGATTTGGGTGGATTCGAATGGCGATGTCACGCCGAACAGCGGTGAGCCCCAGATGTACATCAGCGGAACATTCACGCTGCTGCCAGCGGCGTCGGTGCCCGATCCTGCTCCCATAAAGACTGCCCTGGGCGGAGGATCGAGTTTGCCGTGGAACGTGGTTTCGGGTTCAAATGGCAGCGTCACTTATGATCAGCGCGGAGTGATAAACGTATCGACTGTCTTCGTCCTCTATATCGGAAGCACGACGAACCCGGATTACGGCTATCGAGCGATCGTAACGTTGCCGTCAGGGGCCGTGCAGGTATGGGCGGCTTCGAACACCGGGAATTGGTGGCGAGTGAGTTGATGAGGCGCCCAGGCCAAAAATGATGAATCGGCATGACGTCAAGACCGAAGCCAAGAGGCGAATCCGCCAGCGCGGGTTCACACTGGTGGAAGTGTTGATGGCCATCGTGGTGCTGCTGGTGGGCATCATCGCAGTGGCACAACTGGTGCCCGCGTCAATCAGCTCGAACTCCGCAAATCGCAATGATTCTTCGGCGCTGGTGTTCGCCCAACGCGTGATGGATCAATTCCTGAGGCAACCGCTGAATATGACGACCAGCCCGCCGTCATTCACTGACACGATGGACAGTCAAAGCTTCCTTTGCAATCTCGGAGACCCGACCCAACCGAATAATACAGTCGTGGGCAGCCCCCTTGTTGTTTTTTATAACCAATTGGTGATCGATTTTAACGCAGGGCGCGTGACCGGCTACAATTTCGGCAACCCCGGGTACCAAGATCCCAATGACCCACAAGGGGTCTACTACGACGTCCGCTGGGCGGTGATCACAACGTCAAACAATGGCATGGTAGTCTCGAAACGATTCATCCTGGGTGTCCGAAAAATTGGCGGCAACGGCGTGTACAGGCCAGTGACCATCGATACGATACTTTATAAATGAGAAGCGCTGATTCCATCCGAGGCCAACGAGGATTCTCGCTCATCGAAATGATGATCGCGACGGCGATCTTCCTTTTGCTTTGCGGAGCCGCATTCACATTGCTCTCCCTGGCGCAACAGAGATACCAGACCGAATCGCAAGTGTTGAATTCGTTTCAGGAAGGACGATTCGGGATGGATGAGATAGTTCGAGACGTGAATGGTTCGGGGTTTCCGCCGAAAAACCTGTTTTCGTTCGCGTCGGGTCCGCCGCCGGAGAATTATTACGCCAGCACGCCGGTGGCCTGGGCCCCCGGCTATCCCAATGCGCCGTGCCAGATCGGGACGTGCACAACGCCAGGAGATTTTGATTTGATTATCGAACGGGATGTCGATCCTTGGCGGCACGATGGAGTGGAATGGACGCGATATCAACTGGCGGGGAACATACTCTCGCGGAGCCAGACGTACAAAGTGGCAGGCGCCGACCCGGATGCGACAACAGCGCCTGCCTTTGTTCCCTACGTTCAAAATGTGATGAACAACGACCCTACACTTTCGCTCTCAGGCGCCGATCTTACGCAATTTCGAGCCAACTTTCCGAATATGTTTCCCGGCGGAAATCCCGTACCGGTTTTCAGCTATACATGCTTTACGCCTTTCGGGCCGCAAGCGTGCACTGCCGCGGGCTCGTACAATTCGCCCGAATACATCACGGATGTGGAGATAACGCTCATCGTCATGGCGCCTACAAAGGATGCACAGAGCGGCATCCCGAGGCTGACAGAGTTGCATGGACGAGGCCACAGCCTGAATCCGGTTCAGTAGAAACGAAGAGTAAGAATGAGGCAAACCCGCAAAACGCGACGCCGGTCCGAAGAGGGAATCGCATTGCTGATCGCGATTTTCGTACTGCTTTTGATCAGTGTCGTGGCGATCGCGTTGCTGGTTTCTTCGGGGACGGAAACCGCGCTGGGCGCGAACTACCGGTCGTCGTCCACCGTGTATTACGCGGCCTTGGCAGGGTTGGAGGAGGCGCGCGGGCGCCTGCTGCCGAAGAATCCAAATTACTTTGGGGCCGGCGTTATTCCCACGCCGATGCCGCTGGGGCAGACGGTGTATTTAATCAATCGCCTGCCGGGCGAGAATATTGTGCCATGGGACTCGACCAACCAGTATTTCGACAAAGAATACACGACCGAATTTGGAGTTGCCCCACCGAGTGGTACCTCCGTGGCTGTGAACTCGGTCTGGGACAGTAACGCGCAGGGGATACCAGGTCCGCTTTTCAAATGGGTTCGAGTAAACGCGGTGACGGAGCAGTCGCTCTATATAGACGTGAACTACAGCGGTTCTTACAATTGGAGCACAGTAATTTATTACGATCCAGCGCATCTGGATTCAGGCGGGAATCCGTGGCCAAGTTTGATCATGACTCCGACCCCGCCAGCGACAGCGGTACAAGTGCTGGAGATAACGGCCTTGGCGTACTTGCCAAATGGAAGCCAAAAATACTTGCAATATCTCGTCGCACCTGTGAAATCAGGCATCGCGTTCCCTGCCGCGCTAACTTTGGATGGATACTCCGACGCGTACGCCGGCCCCGATCACAATAACTTCCAAATTTTGGGGGCTAGCGATCCGGGCGATTCCGCGTGCGGCACGCCCTCGACGCCGTATCCCGTGTTCGGCGTTGGTGTTCCGGACGCCAGTGACGTCGCCACCGTAATTGCAGGAATTCCCTCAGGCCAGGGCGGAAAATACCAGGGAAGCGGGGGCAGCACTCCGAACGTCGTGCAAGTCGCCCTCGCCCCGAACCTCCAGACCGTGCAAAGTCTCAACCAATTGGTCCAGAGCATTATTCAAAATGCAGATGCTGTCATCACGGGACCCGCAAACCAGTCAAATTTGCCTTCGACGATGTCCGCCACGAATCCATTGACGGTCGCGATCGTCGGCGATCCCACAGTCCCGAGCCAGGGCAATTTTACCCTGTCGGGAGGATTCACCGGGTACGGACTGCTCCTTGTCACTGGCGATTTTACGTACGACCCCGCGAGCTCTTGGAACGGAATAATTCTGGTCATAGGACAGGGCACAGTCACGAAGATCGCCGGAGGTACGAACGGCTTGTTCAGCGGGGCTATGCTGATTGCGCAAACGCGCGACTCATCGGGGAATCTCCTGCCGGGACCAAACCCAGGGCCAGCCACATTTAACGACACAGGTACCGGAGGGGTGGGGCAGGGAATTTTTTACAACTGTTCGGCGATCCTAGCCGCAGAGGCGCCGACCACATACAAAGTTCTTTCTTTCCACGAGATTCAACAATAGGGATGAACCGAGCATGAGCTCTTACAAACCTTTTCAAAAAGTTGGCATCACAACGTTTTCTCTAGCCGCGTCAATGCTCTTGTTCAACAGCCGGTGTGACGCTTTCGCGCCGCAACAGGCCGAGCAGCAGCAATCGCAGACTCAAGAGCAATCGCAGCCACAACAAAAGGCGTCTCCACAGCCTTCACGGCAAGACACACAGAGTACAGCAGCGCCGCCCCAGACCAATGCAAAGGGGCACAGGATTTGGACGAACGAGGATTTGGTCGCGCTACGCACGCCGGCTGATATTTATCTGCTAGAGAAAGAGGCCCTGGAAGCCGCCGAAGCTGCGGCTGCCGCCGCCAAGGAGGCAGCGGATCGGGAAGCAGCAACAAGCGGACAAGAACAAGCGCCCGGGATCAAACTGCCGCAAACCCAGGAAGAAACCGAGAAGATGCTGAAGGACACCCAGGCCAACATGCAGGAAGAATCGCTCGCGCTCGAAAGCCTCAAGAATGAGCTCCCGAACACGCCAACGGAGCAGCAAGCGGAAAAACAAAAAGAGATCGACCGCGTGGCGGCAACTCTCGAGAAACTGAAGCGAGATGCCCAAGCACTTGAAGATCATCTAAAGACGTTCGGCGAAAAAACCTCGACAGAGAACCCGCCAGCTCCTCCTTCTTCGTAACGGTGGACTACACATCGTGAATGTACAGCGGGCAAGGCTCGCCGGGCGCGCGGGTGCATCCTTTGGCGTGCTTCCGGCTGGGGGTTGTATAATGCTTGGATGCGTAAGAGCCCGGGAAGCGCGCCGATGCACGGCACTACGGTATTGTGCGTGCGCAAAGAAAATAAGGTGGTGCTGATTGCCGATGGGCAGGTGACGATGGGCGACCACGTCATGAAGCACACGGCGCGAAAGACGCGGCGGCTGTACAACGACAGAGTGGTCGCGGGATTTGCGGGTTCGACGGCGGATGCCATATCGCTCTTCGAGCGGTTCGAGGGCAAGCTCCAGGAACATTCCGGAAATCTACAGAAGGCGGCGGTCGAGCTGGCGAAGGAGTGGCGGAAGGATCGCGCCCTTCGACATCTCGAGGCGCTGCTGATCGTGGCGGACGCGAAGTCAACATTTCTACTGTCCGGCAACGGCGATGTCATCGAGCCAGATGACGGTTTGTGCGCGATCGGCTCCGGGGGGAGCTATGCGCTGGCGGCGGCGCGCGCATTGATCAAGCATTCGAAGCTGGCCCCGAAAGACGTGGCCATGGAAGCGATGCGCATCGCCAGCGAGATCTGCATATTCACGAACGCCAACTTTACAGTCGAAGAGCTGTAGGAAGCGCGAGAGGGCACTCCCTGGCGTTTTTTAGCATCCAAGGGATAGCACACAAAGAGATCGCAGAGACGGGGAATCGCGGATTAGCAGTTTCTAGCCGACGAGATTGGACACTTCATGGCCACCAAGACCGATAAGGAAATCGTATTGACACAGGGCGGTAACGGCGCAGCGCCCGTCGAAGAGCAGGAACTTCTGCCAGCGCTGGACGACATGACGCCGCGCGAGATCGTCGCGGAGCTGGACAAATATATTGTGGGGCAAAACGCGGCGAAGAGAGCCGTGGCGGTAGCGTTGCGAAACAGGGTGCGGCGCCAGAAACTTCCGCCAGAGATTGCGGAAGACGTGTTGCCCAAGAACATCCTGATGATCGGGCCGACGGGAGTGGGCAAGACCGAAATTGCACGGCGACTGGCGCGATTGGCGGGGTGCCCGTTCGTCAAGGTAGAGGCTTCGAAATACACGGAAGTCGGATACGTGGGGAGAGACGTCGAGTCTATGGTGCGCGATCTCGTCGAGACCTCCATCGACATGGTGCGCGAAGAAAAACTAGATGAAGTCGCGGACCGCGCCGAACAAGCCGCCGAGGAACGCGTGCTCGACCTGTTGCTGCCGCCGTCTCCGCCACCGGCCCCCGGCACCACCGAGGCCGAAGCAGCTGTGCAGCGCGAGCAGACGCAGCGAACGCGCGAAAAACTCCGAGCGCAGCTTCGCGAAGGAAAACTCGACCAACGGATGGTGGACATAGAGGTTCGCGAGCGGTCCATGCCCTCCTTTGAGATCATTTCGAATCAAGGCGTCGAGGAGATGGACGTCAATATCAAGGACATGCTCTCCGGCATGTTCGGCCAGCAGAAAAAAAAGCGCAAAATGTCCGTGGCCGACGCATTCGAATACCTGGTCCAGGAAGAAGAGAACCGGCTGCTCGATATGGACCAGATTACGCGCATCGCCGTGGAACGCGCGGAGCAGATGGGTATCATTTTCATCGACGAAATAGACAAAGTCGCGGGGCGCGAGTCCGGCCACGGCCCGGATGTCTCCCGGGAAGGAGTTCAGCGGGACATCCTGCCGATCATCGAAGGCACGACGGTGAATACGCGATACGGAATGATTCGAACCGACCATATCCTGTTTATCGCTGCGGGCGCATTTCACGTAACGAAACCTTCGGACCTCATTCCGGAACTTCAGGGCCGGTTGCCGATCCGGGTCGAACTGCAATCGTTGAAAGAAGAAGATTTCATCCGAATCCTGACCGAGCCGAAAAACGCCCTGATCAAGCAGTACGTCGCCCTGCTTGAGACGGAAGGAGTGAAACTGCACATCACGGAAGACGCCGTGGCGGCCATCGCGCGCTTTGCCACGAGCGTGAATGAACAGACCGAGAACATTGGAGCGCGGCGGCTCCATACCATTCTCGAAAAGGTGCTCGACGAGCTTTCCTTTGAGGCGCCGGACTTGAAGAAGAAAAGCGTGAAAGTAGATTCGGCGTATGTGACCAAGCAGCTTGCGGAGATCGTCAAGAATCAGGACTTGAGCCGGTATATCCTGTAGACTCCGAAACGGTAAAATGGAAATTCGAAATTCGCGGACTGTCCATTTGCGCGAAGGGAAACCGTCCTGCCTCGCGGGATTGCGGCTAGCCATCCCAGCAATGGCTGCTCTTTTTATTGCCGGTTGCGGTGCACCCGGCGAGCCCATACCGCCTTCCCCGCCGATTCCGGTAGCCGTCAACGATCTCACCGCGCATCAAGCCGGCGATGGCGTGCAGCTGATTTTTACGCTGCCGGTTAACGGCGTTTCCGGCGACCGCCTCACCGCCCCGCCAGCGGTCGAATTTTTGAGGGGAGTGCCAAAGCCGGATGGCTCGCCGGACAAGAAATCATTTCGCGTCGTTTACACGATCCCGGGATCCCTCGTGGACAATTACGTCTCGGAAGGACACGTGAAATTCATTGACCCTGTGGCGCCGTCTGAAACGCGCGAGCATCCCGGGGGCACGCTGATCTACGTCGTGCGCACGCGTGCTTCCAAGAAGCGCGCGTCGGCAGACTCCAACACAGTTTCGGTGGTCATGTTCCCGGTACCCGAAGCTGTGGGCCATCTGGAAGCCAAGCTCACAGAGTCCGCGATCGAGTTGCGCTGGACGGCTCCAACTCGCACGTCGGGTGGCGACGCGCTTACAGGACTATCCGGCTATCGCATTTATCGCGGCGAACTCGATCCCGCCTCGGGGGAAGCTGCCGCCGCCGATCTTTCGAAAGCCAAATGGAAGTTACCGCCGGCTTTTCTGGCTACTTCCGACGATACCTCCTTTCGGGACACTCTGTTCGACTTCGGCAGGACATACGTTTATGTCGTGAGAAGCATCGAACTCGCGGATGGCAAGGAACTGGAATCAGGGGACAGCGTCCCTGCGATCGTAGCGGCGCGCGACACGTTCCCGCCGGCTGCGCCGAGCAACCTCGTGGCTCCAGTACTATCCGGCAGCGAAGGAGGCTCCCCAGTCGCGGACCTCTCCTGGTCCATCAATCTTGAAACCGATCTTGCCGGGTACCGCGTCTATCGAAGTGAGCGCCAGGGAACCAGGGGAGAACTAATAACGCCGGACCTGTTGCTCGCACCAGCGTATCGTGATACGTCTGTGGAGCCCGGCCACCGCTACTGGTATTCCGTGACTGCCGTCGATCGAGCTGGAAATGAGAGCGAGCCCAGCGCGAGCGTCGCCGTGGATGTCGCGAAACCTCCTTCGTAGCCCCGGGTTGTATTTCACAGATGTCTTGGGAGTGGACCGCGTGACGTCCGTTCGAGCGCACTTGCCCGCCTTTGGGTGGTTCAGCACTTTCCGGAATTCATCCGTCCGCACGGGTATGTACGTCGGGATCTTTCTTTCTATCGCATTTGCTGGATGGGTGATCGTGGCGTATCGCGTGCCTGCGCTCGATCGCTTTGCGCTCGCGCGTGATCTGGGTGCCATGGCCTTGCTTGGCCTTATCGCGTTGATACCCGTTCTCCGCTTTTGGCGCGTCCCAGGCAACTTGCTGGCTTCGAGCCTAATTGCATGGCTCGTATTCAGTCTCACCTATCGGGTACTGTGCATGCAGTTCGCGGGGCTTGCGGAACGGTTTAGCCCCATTGGCGCGGTTCAAATCTTCATGCTCGGTGCGGTAGTATATATGTTAGTGGTTACGCTATCCTGGTTCGGAACCATCATCAGGCGCGCTCGCGCGTCGCATCTATCACATCCTAATCACCATACGAGCTGACCCGGAATGAAATTCTGCCGTTTCGCCCCACCCACAAGTTCGGCTAAGCAGCCAGCTTCTCCGCTTTACGGTTTGCTTGAAGAGGATAAAGTCCGAGAGATCTCCGGTCCACCGTGGAATTCGTGGACGAAAGGCTCGCGCACCTGGTCTGTCGCCGAGGTTCGACTGGCGGCCCCGGTTGACCCGGGAAAGATTGTTTGCGTTGGACGAAACTATGCGGCGCACGCCGCTGAATTCGGCAATGAAGTACCCAAGGAGCCGCTCATTTTTCTGAAGCCGCCTTCGAGTGTGATTGGTCCGGGAGAGGCAATCGTGCTGACGCCGCAATCGCAGCGTGTGGAGCATGAAGGGGAGCTTGCGCTGGTCGTGGGCCGACGCTGTTCGCAGCTGAAGGACTCCGACGATGCGCTCTCCTATCTGCTGGGGTATAGCTGCCTGAACGATGTCACCGCGCGCGACCTGCAGAAGAGCGACGTGCAATTCACGCGCGCGAAAGGCTTCGATACATTTTGTCCAGTCGGCCCGCACATCGAAACAAAGCTCGATACGGGCGACCTCCTCGTGGAAACACGTGTTAACGGCGGCCTGCGCCAATCGGGACGCACTTCGCTGATGGTTTATCCGGCAGCATTTCTCGTCCGCTGGATTTCCCGAGTGATGACACTTCTTCCCGGCGATCTGATTGCCACTGGCACACCGGCAGGGGTGGGCCCTCTGACGCCCGGAGATGTTGTCGAGGTCAGCGTGGGCGGTATTGGTGTGTTGCGCAATCCGGTGCAAGGCCCGCACACGTAGATTCACGTCACCGCCCCTGATTCGGTAAACTAGAAGGTTGTGGGGAGATTCCTGCGGGATGGTCCTTGATAGGGTGTGCCGCAATTCTGCCGACACGCGGAGCTGGATCAGACTTCGCAAGACTTGCAGCGTGGGAGCGAGCTAGTTGAAATCGCTGTTCTCGGACTGGAAACTTGTTCTGGCCATGGGAGGTGCCGCGATCGCGGCCATCGCCATGATTGCCTATGCGTTTTTTCGTCCGGCGGAAGAGCCGGAACACGTCGAACGCAGACGACGATTACATTTGAACCAGATCGGACGTATCGCTGAAGGGCAAGTCGTCGAGCTAGCGGAGCATCCGCCCGAGCCGCGGGGAAATCCGAAAAAACTCTTCGGCTCACGCGCCCGCCTGGTTGTGGACGCAAGACCCAGGCACCTGGTCACCTACAGTTACGCAATTTCCGGCGTCACTTATCACACCGCGCAAGACATCACCGGGCTCGAGGGACAGATCCGATTCGAGCGACTGGTCGCCGGGCAACCCGCCAGCGTGAAGTATGATCCCGCAAATCCGAGCGATTCAATCCTCGTAGCCGATGACTGGTCCGGCCTGCGCTGAGCTTTGAAGCGCTCGCGGAGAGCATGGAGAGACCTGCCGAAGGGTTTTGATGGAATTCTGATTTGCGTCCAGTTGCGCTATGCTTCTTGCCGCGGCGACGCAGCGCCGCAGCAACCTCATGAAAATGGTCCTAGCTTCGGTCTTTACCACTTTGCTCATCGTCGGGATGACTCTCGGCGCGATGTTCCTCCTCGTCCAGGCCACCGATTATGTGACGTCCCTGGATTCGCCGCTCCAGCGCGCGGCAGCCATTGCCGCCGAGCTGCTTCTCGGAGTGGTGCTGCTTCTTGGCACGGTCTGGCTCGCGACGCACCTCGCGGTTCGGATCTTTGGGAAAGATGAGCCTGCCTCTCCAGGAGGAAAACTTGCCTGAGAAAAACGCGGCAGCGAGCGCGAAGGAGAAGAAGCACAACCGCATGGAAGAGCTACGCCGCCAATCGGCCGAAGCGGAAGCCGGAGGGGGCGCCGAACGGCGCGAGCGCGAAAAGAGAGCGGGTAAACTCTCCGCGCGCGAACGCATCGATTTGCTTCTGGATGAAGGAACATTCGAGGAATTGGACAAATTTGTCAGGCACGGGTGCGTCGATTTTGGAATGGAGGAACAACGGCCTGCGGGCGATGGATTTGTCACGGGCTTTGGACGAATCGACGGGCGACTGGTGTACGTTTTCGCACAGGACTTTACGGTGTTCGGCGGGTCTCTCTCCGAGGCCAACGCCCGGAAAATCTGCAAGATCATGGATCTGGCCATGCGGGCCGGAGCTCCAGTGATCGGCCTGAACGATTCCGGCGGGGCGCGCATTCAGGAAGGCGTCGCATCGCTTGCGGGTTACGCCGACATTTTTTTGCGCAATACGCTGGCAAGCGGCGTGATTCCTCAAATCAGCGCGATTATGGGCCCGTGCGCGGGAGGAGCGGTCTACTCTCCCGCAATCACGGACTTCATATTTATGACGCGAGAGACTTCTTACATGTTCGTGACCGGACCTGACGTCATAAAGACCGTGACCCACGAGGAAGTAACCAAGCAAGAACTCGGCGGCGCGATGACCCATAACGAGAGAAGCGGCGTGGCCCATTTTGTAGCCGCGGACGACGCCGATTGTCTGGCCATGATGCGCGAGCTTCTAAGCTTTCTGCCTTCGAATAATGTCGATGATTCGCCCCGACGGGCGACATCGGATCCGGTGGACCGGCGGGAAGAGTCGCTGAACTTGCTTGTTCCCGACGAACCGCAAAAACCCTACGACATCAAGGACGCCATTCACGCCATCGTCGATGAAGGCTACTTTTTCGAAGTGCACGAACACTTCGCGAAAAACATTGTCGTGGGATTCGCGCGGCTGGACGGCCGCCCGGTTGGGATAGTCGCCAATCAACCGGCATTCCTCGCGGGCGTACTCGATATCAATGCCTCGCTCAAAGGCGCGCGCTTCGTGCGTTTTTGCGATGCCTTCAATATCCCGCTCATAACTTTTGAAGATGTTCCCGGATTTCTGCCGGGAACGCAGCAGGAATTCGGCGGCATCATCAAGCACGGCGCGAAACTGCTCTTCGCATTTGCGGAGGCCACAGTGCCAAAAATCACGGTGATCACCCGAAAGGCTTACGGCGGGGCGTATTGCGTCATGGCCAGCAAACATATTCGCACGGACGCTAATTTTGCCTGGCCATCGGCGGAGATTGCGGTGATGGGGCCGGAGGGCGCGGTAAACATCGTCTACAAGCGGGAACTGGATAAAGCTTCGGAGGCGGATCGCGAGAGCCTGCGCCAGGAAAAGATCGAGGAATTTCGCGAGCGCTTCGCCAATCCCTTCGTTGCCGCCGAGAAAGGCTATATCGATGCCATCATCGAGCCTTCCGAAACGCGTTTTCGGATCATCAACGCTCTCCGCGCCCTGGAAAACAAGCGCGATACGAACCCGCGCAAGAAACACGGCAACATACCTTTGTAAATTTTAGCGGTTAGCACCTGCGGGCCTGAAGCTTGCGCCAGGCAAAATCTTTGGATTTTCCGGTTCAGGCCGAATCAATGATGCCGCGTAGACTGTCTCTCCTGTCGATAGATGTTGGAAAGCGAAGAACCACCGAACACGACAAGCCTCCAATGCACGTTTGGCTTGGCGGCGATGCCCTCGTGCTAGAATCCCGCTGCGCATTAGACGGCTTATGTTCAAGAAAATATTGATCGCGAATCGAGGCGAAATCGCAGTGCGCATCATGCGTGCGTGCCGCGAGCTGGGAATAAGGTCCGTGGCGGTTTTCAGCGCTGTCGATCGCAAATCGCTGCACGTTCGGCTTGCGGATGAGGCTTATGCAATCGGCCCTGCCGCTTCCCGAGAAAGTTACCTGAGCATCAACAAAGTGATGGATGTAGCCCGCCGCTCTGGTTGCGACGCCGTCCATCCGGGCTACGGTTTTCTCGCGGAAAATGCGGCGCTCCCGCGAGCCTGCGCCGAAGCCGGCCTGACGTTCATCGGCCCGCCCGCCGAAGCCATGGAAGCGCTCGGCTCGAAAACCGCGGGCCGGCAACTCGCGCGGCGCTCGGATGTGCCAACCGTTCCCGGAGCTAATCATCCGATCGAGGATCCCGAGGATGCCCGGGCCCTCGCCCAGAATATGGGCTATCCAGTGCTGCTCAAGGCCGTCGCCGGCGGGGGCGGAAAAGGCATGCGCGTCGTATCGCGCGATGCTGAATTTGCAGGCGCCTGGCGCGATGCGTCGTCGGAAGCCGGGAATGCCTTCGGAGATGCGCAGCTCTATCTCGAGAAATATCTCGAAAAGCCCCGCCACATCGAAATCCAAATTCTCGCCGACGCGCACGGGCGAGTAGTGTCGCTTGGCGAGCGGGAATGCTCCGTGCAGCGCCGCCATCAGAAAGTGATTGAAGAAGCTCCTTCGCCCGTAGTCACGCCTGAGCTGCGGAAAAAGATGAGCGAAGCGGCCGTGCGCCTTGCCCGCGCGGGGAGATACGTCAACGCAGGCACGGTCGAATTTTTGGTGGACGCACAACTGAATTTTTATTTTTTGGAAGTGAATACGCGACTGCAAGTCGAGCACCCCGTTACGGAGCAGGTGACGGGGCTGGATCTCGTCAAGCTGCAAATCGCCATTGCCGCCGGCCACCGGCTTCCGTTCGCGTGGGAGACCATCACGCCGAGGGGCCATGCCATGGAAGTCCGCCTGTACGCGGAGGACTCGGAAAATAATTTTTTCCCCTCTCCAGGAAAAATTCTTTCCCGCCATGCGCCGAGCGGCCCCGGTATTCGGCTTGATGAAGGCGTCTACGAAGGATGGACCGTGCCGATGGAGTACGACCCGCTGCTGAGCAAGTTGATCGCCGGGGGCAACAGCAGGGAAGAAACGATCGCCCGGTTGCGCCGCGCTCTCGAGGAGTACAAGATCACGGGCATCAAGACCAACGCGGGCCTGTTTCGCCGGATTCTGAACGAACCGGAATTTTTGCGCGGAGAAATCCACACAAAATGGCTCGATGAGGTGCTTCAGCGGCCGGGTTCGGGCGCGCGCGCCTCCGAGGGAAAGGGAAAGCTGGACCGCGCCGCCGACGCGGCCGTCCTCGCCGCGGCACTTTGGCAAGTCAAGCGGTTGGAGAAGAGGTCCGCGAATGTCACGGAGGGACGGGAACCTTCTCAGCAATCCGGTTGGAAGCAGGAAGGCAGGCGGCAGCAATTGGATCGCCTGCCATGAAGTTGCAAGTCCAAATGACAGGCCCCGACGGAACGGCGCTGCGAAATGTCGAAATCAAGCGTGCAGGCGAAAGCTTGATAGTCTCGCTGGATGGCCAGGTCGTCGAAGCCGATTGCGTCGAAATAGATTGCAACACGTTTTCCATACTTCTCGCGGGCCAATCCTATGAAGTTCGAATCGTACCGTCGGCGGACGGCACGCTCAAACTGCACGCCGGACAGCAGGAGTTCACCGCTGAGGTTTCCGATCCTCGCGCGTGGCGCGGCCGGCGGCACGGCGCGATAGCAGTCGAAGGAAGCCAGCAGATCGTTGCGCCGATGCCCGGGAAAATTATCCGCGTACTCGCGAAATCGGGAGATGCCGTGGAAGCAGGCCAAGGGTTGCTGGTGATTGAAGCCATGAAGATGCAGAACGAGATTCGGTCGCCGAAGAGTGGAATCGTAGAGCGGCTGCATGTCAAGGAAGGACAGGCGGTCAATGCGGGTGAAGTGCTTTGCACCGTGTCCTGATTGGCGATGGGCAACTGGTACACCAACGTGGCGTTGAAAGGAGTACAGCAAGCGGACGTGGTGGCCTTGCTGGAGGAGCTTGGCCGACGCGCGTACGTCACGCCGCAAAGATCTGGGTGGATCGTCGTCTGCGATCAGGAGACCGACGAATTTGACCTTGGCATCCTGGAATCACTTGCGTTAACCCTTTGCACCAGGTTGTCCTGCATTTCCCTGGCGAGTTGCAACGCCGACGATGACGTTCTCTGGCTTGCTGTCTACGAAAACGGAGCGCTTTCGACGCGGTATGCCTCCAGCCGGAAATCGTTCGAGGACGGCGACGAATTTCCTGAGTTGAGAGAAACGGCTGAAAACCTCGTTCGCGTTTTTCAAAAGCCCGAAGCGAAGAATGAAGCGCTGCGGGTGCTGGGCAAATCACATGGCGTGTTGGGTTTGGTCAGCTTTTTTACCAAGCTCAAAATCGGCTACGTCACCGAGATACAACGACACCTTGAACTTTCAGATTTACTCGGGATGCCGCGTGCCGCCGTGGGGCTCGGCTACAATTATGTTCATAAGGGGGAAAACCTCGAGGGAATTGAGCGCAGCACGCTTCGCCGCACAATGATCGGATAGGGAGTGCGAGAGCGATCAGGAGCGGGCGGACCGCGGACTAGTGACCGGAGGACTTGGGCGGGAACTGCGTCTTTGCCGCATCAGGTAATTTGCCCGCGGACTCGATGATTTGCTGCGCGAGATAGTTCGTCACGCGCGATTCATCCCGCGCGATTGTCAGGTAAGCTGCACGCAGCAACTGTTCCTTGTGATTCCGCAACGAATCGCGGATGGTCTGCTGGACTTGCGGGTCGGAAATATTTCGTTGCCCGGGCGATTCACGAGAGATGAGTTTCAAGATCACGATGCGCGGGCCGTCCTTCGACTGAATGGCAAGCGGCGGGCTGACTTGCCCCGCTTTCATCCCTAGAACGACCTTCTTCAGGATGGCGTCGGATTGATTCAGCGCCGATTCCGGCACGTAGCCCAGGTCTCCGCCCATCGCCGCCGAGTTCATGTCCTCGGAATAGTCCATGGCAAGTTGTGCGAAATCCGCGCCGCTGCTCAGCTTGTCCTCGAGCATCTTTACCTTGCGCTGCGCTTCCACTTCATTGGTCGCATCGTCATTTTTGAGATTGCGGATTTGAATTTCTTTCCGCGGCGTCACCACAATCTCGGAAATCCGGTAGCGCGGCTCGACGACATTGAATTGCGCCTTGTTGGAGTTAAAGGAGTCGGTGACGTCCTGGTCGGTGATGGTTATTTTCGCCACGACCTCGCGGTTCAAGAGCTTCGTGATGGACAGCTGTCGCCGCAGGTCGCTCTTCAAATCGTCCACAGAGACGCCGCGGTCCTTGAGTTGTCGCTGGAACTCATCTTCGGTGTAGGGGCTCTTGAGCTCGGTGAATTTGTCCTCCACCTCGCCGTCGCTTGCTTCCAGGTTCAGCTTTTTGGCCCGTTCCAGAAGGATCTCGTTGTTGATCAGCTCATCCAGGACGTTGAGCTTGAGCGAAAGCGCCTCTTCCGGCGAGGGCTCTTGGCCCTCCGGATTCACGCGCGTCCGGTAATACTTTTCCACGTCATCGCGCTTGATCTCCTGCCCGTTCACCACGGCCCACACGTCAGGAGAAGGCTGCGCCTTTTGCTTGCAACCCGAGCCGAAGCCTAGCAGAAGAGCGGCCACGGGAAGCAAGGCGAGGGCGCGCGCCGTCGCATTCCGCGGACCGCGCACAACTTCTTCCGAACAGGTTTTCACATGCAGAGGATTCAAGGTGTGGTGCTCAGGCCGCTTTCTTCACGCGGCCTAACCGGATGCAGGCCGTGCAAACTCGAACATGCTTTCTGACGCCGTCCACGACGGCGCGAATACGCTTCAGGTTCGGATTCCAACGCCGCCGCCGGGTGTTGTTCGCGTGACTAATCACGTTTCCGTAGTGCGGAGCTTTGCCGCAGAATTCACACTTCATTGCCATTGTTCATCCTACTTGGGCCGTCATGTGCAGCCGGAGAATTTGCTCTGAGAAGTCGCAATCCTGAGCTTTTCATTCTAGCAGAGCGCTCCTTCTCGGCAAAGCTCCCCTTTCGCCTGATTTTACAGCAATTTGAAATACTGGCGGCTATGGCCCGGGACATTCAGTGCCTCGAAATCGAAGGATAACCCGCAATCCGTGTTCAGCAAGTTACAGAAGGTTTGCAGGGCAAGGAAAGACGGGTGCCACCCGTTGCCACAACATTTTCCTCTCAAAGGGGTTTATCCCATGAGGGCGGGGAGAATATCGCTCCGAGGGCCTGCGGGGAATCCACCCCCAATTTGGGAGGGACCCCCTAAAACCAAAGCGCAACCTTCCGCCTCCGGAGAGCATCCTAAAATGGTAGTAGATTGTCCTTTTTCAGCGACTTACGAAAGTTAGACCTGTCCTTTAGTGCTGGTTTTGGTTTGCCTAAAGCACTAATACTCCAGCCCCTACACGGTTCCCCCAATTCGCACCGGAACCGTTAAAATAATAGTTCGTGCCTTCGGCTAAAAGGAGACTGATTCGCGTGCTTACGTTGAGCACATTCCGGCGATCTATCGAAAAGCTATGTCCCGCGAGCCTGCGGGCGAGCCCCCTAGCGTTTTGTTGGGCGGTTCTAGTACTCCTTTTGTCCGGATTTGCTTGCTCTCCTGCCCACGGGGATGTCGGTGTCCTGCTCAATGAGTCTCTGGATACCAGTTTCGCGAGAATCTCGGGTACTGGGCATAGCGCCATCTACTTCTCGCGCATCTGCCCTGATTCACCCGTCAAACTGCGCCTTTGCCGCCCGGATGAACATGGGTCGGTCATAAGCAATTACACCACGCTGGGAGAAGACCAGCCCTTCGAATGGAATATCGTCTCGCTTTCGATGTTTCTGTATGGCGTGGAGGATCCGGAAAACCGACCGCTGTTTGGCTCCGAGAAGATCAAGCACGCCCTCGAAGATAGATACCGCGAAAAATTTCTGTCTGGTTATTGCGAGAGTTCGAGTTGCAGGACCAGCAACAAAGCCGAATGGCGGGAAATGGTCGCGGCCACACTCTCGCGCAGCATCTACATGTTCGTGGTGGACACGACGCGAGATCAGGACCTTGCGTTAATCGCGCAATTCAATTCACTACCAAACAAGAACCATTTCAATGGGATAACGCGCAATTGCGCGGAATTCAGCAGGCGCATTTTGAACACTTACTTTCCACATTCCGCCAGGGCCGATTATCTCAACGATCTCGGCTTGATCACACCGAAAGCCATCGCCCGCTCGTTTAACCGCTTCGGAGAACATCATCCGGAAGCGCATCTGCGAGTGCTTCACTTCGCCCAGCTGCCCGGAACGATCAAGCGCAGCAGCGAGTGCCGCAACGCCACGGAGCAGTTGTACCGCTCCAAGAAGCTACTCGTACCGATGATCCTGTTTGCGGATCACGAGCTGCCATTCGTGGCCGCTTCTTATCTCCTAACCGGGCGGTTCAATCCCGAACACGAATTGGAGCAACATCCCAGCTCGGACGCTTCGAATCTCAAGCTGGAAATACGGCAGGCAAAGTCGGAGAAAGACGCCCCTCGCGAGGCGCAGCTGCAAGCCGCAATGGAGCAGCAAAGTGCGCAACTGGTTGGCACGGCAAAGGAATGGAAACAATATCGTCAGGCGTTTGACGCCCTGGCCAGCGAGGCCATCGGCCGTGAAATCATCCCCAATACGGATTTCCTGGGCCGGATTTTCAAGTATCTGGATCGCACCGGTAGCCTCTCGGTCGATGCGAATGGCGCCCTGTGGCTCGAAATCTCGCAGGGGGGCAAACCTTCGAAGCTCGGTCTCAGCGCCAGCAACCTCTTCGCTCCGGGGACGGATTCCCAGTGGGCTTACGCAATTACGCTTGCTCGCGCCGACCACTACCTCAAGAGCCCCAAGCACAGCCGCGAAATCATGCCTGAGTTCAAAGAGGACTGGTCCCTCCTCGAGGCAGCCCGTTTCAATAGTTCGACTTCTACCGTCGCAAGCTACCCTTTGCCAGCTACCAACACGCGGGCGGCTCTGATTCTTCCTGGACAAGAGAAATAAACCTACCTCCAGCTGGTCCTGTGAGTACTAAGGAAGTTTGGCTACCCTCCGCTGTCACTTTGTACTATTTCCCTCTTTCCTAATTCAGGTAACTTTAGTCTTGTCTGTTTCATCTGTAGTGGTGTAGCTTCCGAACCGCGGTGCAGCGCATGCTTCCCTCGTTCCGGCTCTTGTTCCTGTTATTTTCCTTGCTCGTCGTCGCCAACGAAGCGAGCCCAAAGCCTCCCGCTACTCCTGCCGGCGTTTCTACAACACCACCCGTCATCGTCATTGGATTTGTGGGTGGCTACGTACGGCACGATGACCGCGTCCACACGGAAGTGCAGCTCGTCGAGCGCTTGCGCGAGGAGTACGCGCCGGGTATTTTCGTGCAAACATTTGAGAACCATCGCGGCAACGACGCCTATAAAGCCGTGCTTCATCTACTGGATGCGAACCGCGATGGGCGTTTGACACCCGAAGAGAAACAGAACGCTCGAATCATTATTTTTGGTCACAGTTGGGGGGCGTCGGAAACGGTCGAGCTCGCGCGCCTGCTGCAAAGAGATGGTGTCCCTGTCCTGCTAACTATTCAGGTCGATAGTGTCTCCAAGATCGGGGAGAATGACTCCATTATTCCGCCAAACGTCGCCCAGGCCATAAACTTTTACCAACTCGACGGAGTACTCCATGGCCAGCCGCGGATCCGCGCCGCCAATCCCTCACGCACCCGCATCCTTGGCAATTTCCGGTCCGAGTACAAATCGAAGCCGCTCACTTGCGGCCAGTACCCGTGGTATGACCGCGTCTTCATGAAGCCACACATCCAAATCGAGTGCGATCCCGCAGTATGGACGCAAGTCGAGGCGCTTATTCGATCGAATTTGTCTCTTGAAGCCCGGCTTCCCTCCCCAACCGAAAGCACTACGCCTTCGTCTCCGTTTAAGTAGAGCGCAACACCGTTTGATAACGTGTTTGCACAGCGTACGTCCCTAATGGGTGTACCATCCTGGGGAAGTACGTCATTTGGGAGGGGCCGTGAAACGACGCGAATTCCTCCTTCGCACCGCGTGCACCGCCGGTGCGGCCTTGCTGCATTCCGCCGCGTTTGCTCGTGGGGCGCGCGCCCTAAGCCTCAAGCCGCTCTCTCGCAAATTCAGCGCCGCGGACACGGTCACCTTGGGCAAGACGGGCATCCAAACCAGCCGTCTTGCCATGGGCACCGGCACGGTGGGCTCCGGGCATCATTCCCATCAGACCGCACTAGGAATTGACGGGCTCTCGCGCCTACTACTCAACGGCTACGACCACGGACTGCGGTTTTTCGACTCAGCGGACAGTTATGGCAGTCATCCGCATGTCGCTGAGGCCTTGAAGCACGTGCCGCGGGACAAAGTGACTGTCCTAACGAAAACGTGGGCACGCGACGCAGCCAGCGCCCGCGCCGATCTCGAACGTTTTCGCCGCGAGCTCGGTGTCGATTACATCGACATCTGCCTCATGCACTGCCTAACCGAGGGCGACTGGACCAATCGCTACAAAGGAGTAATGGATGTTCTCTCGGAAGCCAAAGATAAGGGCATCATCCGCGCTCATGGTTGCTCGTGCCACAGCATTGAGGCTCTTCGCGCGGCCACTCAATCCTCGTGGGTTGAGGTCCACCTCGTGCGGATAAACCCCATCGGTTCGTTCATGGACTCAGATCCGGACACAGTCGTAAGTGTGATCAAGGAAATGCGGGCCGCCGGCAAGGGCATTGTCGGAATGAAGATTCTGGGTCAGGGAGACCTGCGAAATCGCCAGGACGAAGCCTTGAACTTCGCCCTGGGATTGAATCTGTTGGATGCGTTCACGATCGGCGCCGAATCCATCAACGAACAGCAAGACCTCATCCGGCGCATTGCGGCCGCATAACCAAGAGTTTTCTTGCGGTGACAGCCTGAACGAAGCAGGAGAAGTGTGTAATGCCCCCTGTCAAGCAATCGGGGATCTTCCGACGTCGTTCTATGTCTCCAGCCCAATCAAGCGCATCAATTCCAGCGCGTTGCTCTTTTCGACCACTCCATCGCGCAACTTGTAATCGAATAGCATCTTTCCGTCCTCGACTTGATCTTCGAAATGCATGTTCCGCAAGACGTTTCCCGCCGAAGCCGCAATTTCCGTCAGCGCCAAATCATGCGTCGTCACAATGCCAATCGCCCGCCGCTTGAGCAACGCCTGAATCAGCCCCTCGGCGCCGATCCGCCTGTCCTTCGAATTCGTTCCCTCCAGCAATTCGTCGAAGAGAAACAAGAGCGGGTCCGTCCCATCCGATGCGTCGAAAACTTTCCGGATACGCAGAATTTCTGTGTAGAAACTCGATCGCCCTTCCTGCAACGAATCGGTGCTTCGAATGCGCGTGCCAATTTTCAGGGGAGTAAGCCGCAGGCGGGTGGCGCGTATGGGCGCACCCGCCATCGCAAGCACGGTGTTGATCCCCACCACGCGCAAAAGCGTGCTCTTTCCGGACATGTTCGAGCCGCTGATGAGCAAGACGCGGGTCTTGGCGTCCAGCCGGACGTTGTTTCGCACACACTTATCCGCCGCAATCAGCGGATGACCCAGTCCTTCGCCCTCAAAAGTTATCAACCCGGGTTCGGCGCTTACAAATTCCGGGAAAGGATCGGAAGGATGTTCGTAGGAATACGCCGCCAGCGAGAGCAGCGCCTCCATCTCACCCGTCAACTGCGTCCACCGGCGCAATTTAGGGCCCCAGCGCCTTCGCCATGCCTCAGCCGCCATTCCCACCTGCACAGAATAGAGAAAGGGTAACTCGGACATTTTTGCGATCGCGCTGTCGCTCGCGTCAATCCAATAGACAATACGTGCGAATTTCCTCATCGCCCGAGAGGCCGGGTCTTTGCCGTCTTTCAATTCTGCCGCGTGCTTCTGCAATCGATGCGCGGCGAAAGGCTCCCGCTCCAGGCGTTCCAGAATTTCGGAAAATAGCAGCAGCCCTTCGGCGTTCGAGTCCACTCCATCGAGCACGGTGTGCGCTCTGCGCCGCAGCCAAACAAGAACGGCTGCTTCCAATACGAAGACGCACAAGAGCGGCCAGAGCGCAGCCGTTTCCAGGTAATAAACGATGCCGGCAGCCGCACCAACCGCCAGCAAAGCCATCAGGCCTCGCCACGGACCACCGGGCAAAATCGAGGCTCTTTCCGCCCACTCGACGATCGTTTCCGGATTCAGTCTCGCCCGCAATGCAGCGCCGGTCACGGCCAAGTCTTCCCGCAAATCCAGTTTTTCGCGCAGTTCTTGAACAATTATCTGCCGCTCGAGAATCTCGTTTACTTGTCCTCCCTTGCTAAGCCAGTGGGCCAGGCAGTTTTCTCCCATCGGCAATCGCGCCATCGAGATCAACTCGAATAAGCAGCCGGGCCCAAAAAGATCGAGATCTTCGGCGTATACATGATTTACATCGCGGAACCGCTCTCCCGTTTGGCCGCTGCCCGCCCAGCGATCTTCGATTCGCGCAATTCCCTTGCGGTAGAAATCGGCCGACGATTGCGCGCGGGCCTTCCCTCGCAGGACTCGCCCGTGCAAAATCCCGAGCGCCGCGTAAGCGACGAGAGGAACGCTCAGCCAGTAAACCGCCAGCAGATGGCTTGCAAAGATGAACCATGCCAGAGCGAGTGCTGCGGCAATCACGACCAACTTGGCGTAGCCCATCCGCACGTGCACTCGATCCAGGCCTTCAATCGTCCCGGAGTATTTTTCCAATCTTTTCTCGTACTCGGCTTTTGGTTCAGCCACGTTCCCTCTTAACACGCCAGGACTGCGCTATCTTCTTCGAGACCGCGCTTACGAACAAGCTAAGGGCTAGAGTCTTTAGGATAGGTAGATAGTTCGCCTACGATCTCTAATTCCACCGAAAATGGATGAGACGAAGGCATTGGCGATCGCGCCGGCGCAGCGCGCTAGCAATCCTCCGTTGACGCGCTATTCGTCATCCGTTAGTCACGAGTTGCAATACCCTGTCGCAGGCCTTCCTAAATTTTGATCCAGCTCCACTCCTTGCTGTAGGGCACGCGGCTCATGCGGTAGCCGGACTTCACGCCGGTGACAACCTGATCGCTCCAGTTGAAGCCCACTCCGTTCTTGGGATCGTACAAGCCAGGCTCTTCGGAAAAGCACATGCCCCTCTTCAGAACCGTGTAATCACCGAGCGCCATGTACGGCGGCTGATGTCCCTCCGAGCCTTCCCCGTGGGCCGGGCGGTGGTAGATGTAGTCCTGCATTCCCTGGGCAACCTGATATTTGTGAATCTCAAATGCGACGCTCGAACAGGTGGAGCCTTCCTTCTGCAATTCCACTTGCATGTCGCAGGTGTGCTGGCTCACTTCCCAGAGCTTTTGCATATGCGCATCGAACTTTCCCGCACTATCCGCGAGGATATACATGCGGTAGTTCTCTCCGCCGTGCCCACCAATATAAGCATCGCCATCGACCTGCAAGGGCATGTTTCGCTGGATGCGATTGAACCTGGGCTGGTTCGGGTGTGGGTATGCGCAGAGCGGTCCGACGCGGCAATTGATCTCGACGCTCGTCGCCACGCCGTGATGCGGCGCGCCATTCGTCAAATCCAGATCGGAATACAAAATGTTGTTGATCCAAAAAGTGCTCGCGGCAGCCACTTCGTAATCCGTCACGTCCGTTCCGTACGTCAAGATGTAATCCCTGGCATACGCATGGGCGCGATCGTGGTACGTGTATGCCCGCCGGATCAGCGCAAGTTCTTCCGCCCCCTTTACCTCGCGCATATCCAGGAGGGCCTGGCTGACGTCCACCCACTGAACTTTCGGAAGAACTTTTTTCGCAGTTGCCAATTCATCGGCATAAAGCTTGCCGTCAATTCCAATTTTCTTGCCCTGCACGCCCTTGGACTTAATTCCTTCGAGGAGCATCTCGAACAGGTCCACAGTTTTTCCCTGGACCACTTTTCCCTGCTCGGGAAACCCGCCTTCGGCGTGTTTCGTGTCGAAGTACTCCAGGCCTCCGCCAAACCACCAGCCCTTCACCAGGTCGCGATCCAAGGCTGGATACAAGTACCACGGGTCGGCGTCATCGTGATTCATGAAGACACATTGGGGCCGCTCCGTGTGAGTGTGCCAGTAGCCGGTCAGATAAATGATGTTGAGCTGGTCACGAACAAGGAATGCGTGGATGTCTTGTTTGGCCAGATCGCTTTTGAAACGCGCCACCACTTGTTTGTTCCACTCCAGAGGCAGTCGGTCAACCTTGGCGGGCTCGGGCGGTCCCTCTGCACCCGGCGTCGGCCCGAGCAGCATTTTCTCGCTGCTGCCTGTGCCGCGGCTCTTGACGATTTCCGCGAGCGAACCGCCGCCTCCTTGTGGCTGCATCCCATCGACCTTGTCAACGCGGCGAAGAAAGCCGCCACCGAGCAACGCAAGGCTTCCACCCTTCAAGAGATCCCGTCGATTGCGATTCATTTCTCCTCCATTTTTCTATTCATAACGCGTAAGTCGAGCGCGCTCTAATCCGGCCTTGTGACTTCGTCCCACTCCCGGCTCTCACGCTCCATCAGCGCGGGCAAGTCCTCGCGCAACAGGAAGCGTTCGCGGATAAGCTCGGTGGCGGCTTCTTTGAATTTACGCATGTAGTCTTCGCGCGAACCGTATCGTTCCGCAATCGAAAGCCGCGGGTCGCCGGACTTTTCGCGGTCGGATTTGGTCTTCGCGAACGGAATGAACGAACCGTAAAAGCTGAGCCGCAAATCGGAAGCGCCAATGCTCGGATCGCGCAGGTTCCATCCCGTATAACTGGCTAGCGGAACGTGCAGTTCCGGCAAACTCACTCCGCCAAGATCGTTGCCATCCACATCCGATTGCGGAACAAGCACGGCGAATGCATTGCCGACCACCGGCGGCTCAAGACCGACAATTCCTTCTTTCCACTGAGGACCGAAATCGAGGTGGTACGCAAGGCTTGCTTCATGAGGTTTGTTGACGCCAGGAATTGCCGGGAAGTTCCATTTGCCGAGGGGCACGAGGGTTCCATCGGCGATTTTGGGATATGTGCTCGCGGGCGGCTCCGATCCGTCTTTCACCCATTGATCCAAATCCGTGATCAGCGCACGCCAGTACCATTGCACGGGATTCGGATTGTAGCGCTGCTGGGCGTTCGAGTCCGGCGAGTTGGGATTGCTCTTCTGTGGAGGGAATGGAGCAGAAAAATGCTGCAAGCCCGAGAGCATATAAATGCGAACATTTTCCGAGGGCTTTACGTCGCTCAAGCCGTCGGGCGAAGTGTGAATCAGGGATGCGGAGCGGCCCCAGTATTCGTACGAGGTGTTGGTGAAGAATATTTTCGGAGTGGTATGCGATTTGTTCGGAGCGTCGAGCAACCCGGCGGTTACGCCCGTTGCGGAATCGGTTTCCGGACGATCGGTGAACGGGAACAGATCCGTGGGAAAGAAAATACTGGAGAGTGGCTGAGCGTCGCGCGAAGGCTGCGCGAAGCGATGGTTGAAGCTGCCCCGGCCCGCGCCGGCAACATGAGCAATAACGCCGTCGATGACCTGGCGGCCTTGCTCGTCGGCGTTGAAGTCCTGGTACAGAAAATGGCGCAGGAAGCGTCCACTTTGCGAAATTCCGACGGCATAAACGCGATGAACCGGCGCAGTGGATTGCGGGTCGTATTTCAAATAGGAGAGAAAATCGCGAACGGAAGCAAGACCAAGCCCCACAACAACAGGATCCTTCGCCTCGTAGACAACCTCATAAACCTTTCCCGGTTGAAACCCGCCGGTGAGATGAATGAAATGGGGATCCGCGACTAGCTTGCCTTCCACCGCGTGAGAAAAACTCCACTGCGAGCGCGGAATTATCCGTCGCGCATTCTCCGGGGCGTCGCGCACGGTCAGAACATTTTTTGAGCTCGCTGGATCATCGACGGGATAACTTTTTCCGCCCGTGGGGCCGAGAAGGAAATGACCGAGAGGCATGTCGTCGACTCTTTGCGCCGGAGTGAAATCCGAACGCACGAGGCCGCGAATTGTTTTACCACCCGGCTCATGAGAGACCGGGGCAAAAAGCCGCAGGCGATCGCCTCCCTCGGCGACGTCGAATTCCCAACCGACCCAAGCGATGGTGTAGCCCTGGCGCATAAGGAAGCCATCGCCGAATTCCGCTTTCGCGTCGGAGGAACTAACGCCATTCACGATGCGCAGAATTCCTTTTCCGCCGCGGTTGGAAACTTCGAAGAGGACCGCGCCGTTTCCTTTGCTGATGTCCTTGGGTCGAAGGAGATAGAGGTCAGCGGAGAATTCGACCTCTCCATTCGCGTTGCGCGGCGCTTTGTCCACATCAATAATCTGGCGGTTGTGGATGTTCGCTGGGTCGACCGCAAAATAGACGCGACCCACGATTTTTTCGTACACGCCCGCCGAACCAAACGTGCGGCCATCCTGAATGTCCGTGCGAGAGAGAATCTCGACGCGCGTAACATGCGCCGCGGCGCCCGAGACAGATAGCAGCAGCGAGGCAGTACAGAAAAGCGCGACGAAGCGCGCGCGCAAAAGAACCATCATGCTCCTCCAAAGAGAGCACATCTTACTTCATTGCTTGCCGAAGCCAACCCCGCTGATGCAGATTTTGTACATCGGAGTGCGATCGAACCTCAGAGTGACGCTGGTAAGTTTGGCCGGATCGAACCGCTTCGAGGCATCGGCCGGCTGAAAATCGGCAAGAGGAACGCGCACGGTCTGGAAAATTGTTTCCCAATCCTGATTGTAGCCCTCGTCGTCCAGAATCCTGAGCTTTGTAAACTTTTCCTTGAAGGGAGGCGGAATGGAAACGAAGCGGCTCACCGGGGCTGCGGCCGTCACGCCGTCGCTGGTCACCAACTCGATGGTGAAGTCAGGCGAACTACGATCCTGCTTTTTGGTTTTTTCATCATTTCTTTTCTTATCTTCTGACGCTTCGTCTTTTTTCTTTCCGGGCAAATCAACATCCTCGTCCATTGGCGCGATGGAGAATTCGATCGTCGAGCTCGGGTTCAAATGCCAATCGGAAGCGGCCCCAGCCGGCAAAGTAAGGGTGTAGCTGGCTGCGGGAGCATCTTTGGCACGATTCCAGCCGAGAAAGACGCCGTTGTATCCGCGGTCGCCTGAGCGCCAAGGAATACGACCTTCGTTCCAGATCGAGAGGCCGGCGCCTTCGATGTGGCCGCCCGGAGCAGTGGTGGTGGTAAGGTCGGCATCTTCGTCGAAGGACGCGAACGGCACGTAGGAGGCGTCCTCATAGCGATTCATGTAAAGCGTGTCGGGGAGCCAAGCGCGAGCGACGCGCCAGTCCTCGAACACCGGCAAATATTCGCGATGATCCTTGAGCGTGGCTTCGAGAAACGCGGAGATATAGGTCTTTGAGATGCGGCGCTGTTCTTCACCGGGCATCAATGGTTTCAAATTCAGCAGCCAACCGAGAGGCTTACCCGCGTCGTCGCGCCCCCAGACGGTATTGAATTGGCCGTGGTTTGCGCGATAGGCGTAGATTTCCGCTTTGAACCAGGGACCGGGCTTCGTGTAGCGGACGTGATCCCATTGGCGGCTTCCGTCAAAGGAGGAAACGTCCATATCATGCGCGCCTTGCAAAGTGAGATAGCTCACGTCCTCGATCCAACGAGACTGTCCGGCGGGCTTGTATTGGCCGTCGGCGGGGGCGATGGCGACGACGGCTTTGATCGAGAAGTTGTAGTCAAATTTGATGTTGGCGTCTTCGGGAGCGTATTTCATGCGATTGAATGCCGCGGCGGTGGCGGCCGCTTCGCCGCCGCGGGAGTGGCCCATTAATGCTATGCGGGAGAGATCGACCTTACCCTGGAATGGATTGCCCGACGACTGATTCCATTCTTTCCAGAGTTTAATGTGTTCGAGGAGCATCCAGCCGCGCACAGCTTGCTGCTTGGGTGGGTCGTGGAAGAGGCCGCTATTCAGAAAATTTTCGTCAACTGAGGCGAGGATGATGCCGCGGCTGGCCAGCAGCTCACCAAGATAAGCATATCCAGGATCGGAAAACTCCGACATGTTGTGATTTCCATGAACGATGAGAGCGAGCGGAAAAGGGCCAGGACCCTCGGGGTACCATACGCGCGCATTCAGTGGAAGCTTGTCTACGTCAAAGCCCCAGTATTTTTTACGCGACCAGCGCTTCCAGCCTTTGAACTCCTTAAAGAAATCGGTCGCATCCACTGTGCGGGTTTTGATGGCGACGTTTGAGCCGTATTCGGGGCGCCGGATATCGTTGCCGACGCCATAAAAGAGCTTCTGAACGTGATACGGCCCGACGGCAGACGGATCCGGAACAGCCAACTGCGCAGGCATGGAGTCGGCCGGCGGTTTCCAAGCGATCAGCTTATCCATCGAGCCCTCATGAGCAAAGAGCCAGATGAAAAAAACATTCCCCCCTAGCGCGAGCACAAAGAGAAGAAGGACGATGATTCTCTTGCTCAATGCGGCCCCTCCGAAGTCGCCCCAGAATAACGTGGCAATCGTCGCGCCAAGAAGTCCAGTAGACAGGCCAATTTCGATGGCCATAACGACGCCCAATTGCGGCGGTCCCCACAGCGTCATCACAACCATGCACGAGCCTACAATCACTCCGGTGGCAAAACGCGGCAGTTTTCGGAAGAGGGTTAGGAGAAGCGACACCAGGAGAGCGGTCAACGGAATAAGAACTGCCGCAAACAGAATGCAAAAACTGAAATCGAAAAAATAACCGAAGCCTGTCCGGATATACAAACCGCCAATGACGACGCAAGCGGCGGCCGCGGCAAGCGTTCCCCAGACCGCGCCGCGCCGCGCTTCAGGGCCGGGACGGATGGCAGCCCATTGTTCGACACACCACTCGCGCAGCCTGCGCAATCGTTTTTTTTCATTCGCGCCTGAAGATAGGACTGTCCCTGCCGGTGCGGTTACACCCAAGTTGGAATCATCAACCGCCATTGGCTTCACCCTGGCTTTCCGAATTAGAGTCTCAAGCCGACGGCATTGTACACGACTACTGAAGGCCCAAACCGTCCAGCGAAATCATGGAAACGATAAGGAAGTTGCCGGCGGAATCAAAGGCGACGAGAAAGCGCGGAATAGCGAGTGGCCTGACGCCCAATCTCGACGAGCAGGGTTACAAAGCGGCCCATCAGGCCATATCAGACAGAATGGGCACTAAAATCAATTTCAGAAGAACAAGTCTCGAAGTTTGGCAAGCCTGCCGGCTTGGCCGCTTCGATAGGCCCGCTTAGTGATCGTGGGACTTCTCGGCGATTCTATGGGCCGCTGGTTTGCGCCGCAGCGACGCCATTGCGGCATCGTCCGCGGGGACGAAATAACCGACAACGATTCCCATCGCGCCGTCATGCAGGAGATTGCCAGTGGTATTGTCATACTTTGCCGAAATCTTCAGAACGTCTCCTGCTGTGAATTTGTAGCCGCCTCGATCGAGGAACAGGACAGTCGGCATGCTGATCAGCTCGCCGACGTCATCGACTTTGGCGTCGAGAGTTGCGACAGTTTCCTTGCGAGTGGCGTCTTCGAGGACGAGCTGTTTCGCGTAGTCATGCATGTGACCGCCAACGCCAAGGAGAACGCCGTTGTACTTCACTGTGACAGTGCCCGTTTTTTGGCTGATGCCCGCGGGCAAATCGTAACTGGAATCTCGGCAGGACTTCACGTCCATCCAAGTGGGATAGACGCTCTTTAACTTCACGCCATCGGCTGCCGATTGGTACGGAATGGACACTTCGAGATATACGTTCGAATACGGAGTGTCAGTGGGATTGTGCACCATTGTCTCGACGCGGATCTTGTCGCCCATCCGGACGCGATAGCCGTAACCCGGAACTTCAGCCCAATTCGTAAGTTCGCCGCCGGCGCCGAAAATGTGCTCCTCCTTATTGGGGCAGAGAAAATCGGCGCGGTTTTCGTTCCAGAAGGCGGTGTGATGAAGGACGCGGCCCGGGACCGAGTTACCGCTGGCGTCGACAAGCTTGGGGGAATAGGCGAGAAGCCAGCCGTCGATGGGAATTTGCCACGTCAAATCGGGTGGCTGAGGCATTTTCATGTGGCTGGTGTGCGCGGGCAGATTCATCGGGCCAACGCGCACGATGATGGTGTGGCCATCGATTTTCTGTTCGAGCTTGATGCCTTTGGCGACGGCATGATGCATGCCGCCTTGCATGAAGCCGCCATGTTGCATGTGCGCCATGTCATGCTGAGCATTCGCGGGCTTATCTTGAGCAAAGACTACGCCGGTGGCCAGCAAGCCGGCAAAGAAGACAGCTGTCAATCTCATGGTCTTATCCTCGTGCGGCTTTCGATATCTGCATACCTTCATGATAGCTCCAACCACGGCGGGAGGCATGAGAAGGGAGTGACGGATTAGGCGACTTGATCCTCAGGCCCTTCCAGATAGGATTTGTTAGGACGCTACTCCACAGAGAACGCGGAAGATCAGAAACGCTGAGTGTGGTAAGCTGTCGTGCCGAATTCAAAATTCAGAGCACAATTCCAACTCAAAATGAATAAGCCACTTCTTCCAATCAAGGATGTTGCGCGCAAATTAGGGATTCCGGAAAAATATTTCGAACAAGTTGGACCGTACGGAGGAAAGGTGCGGCTGGAGCTTCTCTCCGACCCGGCGTTTGCGAGGCGTGGGAAACTCATCCTCGTGACGGCGACCACGCCCACTGCTTCCGGAGAAGGAAAAACGGTTACCGCCATCGGACTGACGCAGGGGCTGGCGCTGATTGGGAAAAAAGTTGTGATTACGTCCCGGGAGCCTTCGCTTGGGCCTGTATTTGGAATGAAGGGAGGCGCTGCAGGCGGCGGGCTCTCACAGATTGAGCCGAGCGCGAAGATTAATCTACATTTTCACGGCGATTTTCACGCCATTTCTTCCGCACACAACCTGCTTGCGGCGCTGCTCGACGCGCATCTGTTTCACGGAAACGATTTGCAGCTCGATCCCGACCGGATTACCTGGCCCCGCGCAATGGACATGAACGACCGGGCTCTTCGCCGGATTGCCGTTTCCCTGGACAGCAAGAAGGACGGTGGGGGGCGCAAGACCGGATTCGTCATCACGGCGGCTTCGGAAATCATGGCGATTGTGGCGCTTGCAAAGAACTTGAAGGACCTTCGCAAGAGGCTGGATTCCATCCTCATTGGCGTGACCCGCGGCGGGAAGCCGGTATACGCGGCAGACCTGGGAGCAACCGGCGGAATGATGGCGCTGCTTGCCGACGCGATTCTTCCAAACCTGGTGCAAACAACCGACGGAACACCGGCCTTCGTCCATGCCGGGCCCTTCGGCAATATCGCGCACGGAACTAGCAGCGTTGTGTCCCATGAGATGGGATTACGGCTTGCTGATTATGTCGTGAATGAAGCGGGTTTTGCCGCGGACCTTGGATGTGAAAAATTCATAGACATCGTGATGCGACAGTCCGGCGTCGCGCCTGCTGCGGCGGTGCTGGTGACGACCGTCCAGAGCATCCGGAACCAAGGCGAGGGCGACCTGGAGCGCGGGCTGCCGAACCTGGGTAGACACCTGGACAACCTTCAGCGATTTGGGGTTCCAACCATCGTTGCGATTAACCGGTTCCCAAACGATAAAGACGCGGATCTGAAGCGGCTGGCGGATTATTGCGCGGAGCGTGGATTTCCAACGGCGCTCTCCGAAGCGTTCACGAAGGGCGGAGCAGGGGCAACAGAGCTGGCCGAACGGGTGATTGACGCGATTGCGACTCACCCTGATCCGGAGGTGCGTCCGGCGTATGAACTTGAGGAGCCGCTCATCGAAAAGATTCAGAAAGTGGCGCGGAAAATTTACGGCGCGGGCGATGTAAGTTTCAGCGATCAGGCCAAAGCGAAGCTGCAGCAATTTTCGGAATGGGGCTACGCGAGACTCCCGGTGTGCATCGCGAAGACACAGTATTCCTTCACGGACGATCCCAAAGTGCTCGGGGCGCCGACAGGGTGGACTTTACGCGTAACGGATGCGTCGCTCTCGGCGGGAGCGGGATTTGTCGTCGTGATCTCCGGCAACATTATGCTGATGCCCGGATTACCAAAGGTTTCGCGGGCCGCATCCATCGATGTGGATGACGCCGACGAGATCATCGGAGTTTGAAGAAGACTCGCAGCGGACAAAAGTCCGGAGCCAGGCGGAGCATTTCTATTCCTTGGGCGAAGGACGTGGAGGTCTGACGGCGTCCAGCCCCTCCTCACGAATTTGCACGAATTGCCAGCCGAATCGACCCTTGATGCACAAGTGGCCATTGGTCACGGAGTGATCGAGCGGCGAGGTGACGCGGACGATGTTTCCATCCTGCGCGTGAACCGTCAGCGTGCAGCCCACTCCGCAATACGGGCATATGGTATCCGTTTGAAGCTGGCCAGCCTCGCTCCACGTTCCGGCTGCGCGCATGTCGAACTCGGTCTTAAACATCAACGCACCGGTCGGACAGACTCCGATGCAATTCCCGCAGTAGACACACGCGGACTCGGGGAGCGGTATGTCAAATTCAGCGGCAATGTGGGCGGAGAAGCCGCGGCCTGCAACGCCAATGGCGAAGGTATTCTGGGCATCGACTCCGCAGGCTTCGACACATTTGTAGCAGAGAATACACTTCGCATAATCGCGAATGTAGAGCTCGTTGTCGATTTTGGGAGGCTTGGTCTCGTTACTGGCAGCGGGGCCGAAGCGCCGTGGATCAGCGCCATATTGTTTTAGGTAAGCTTGCAGGGAAGGTGCGGTGGAGACATCCACGGAAGAGGCGAGAAATTCGAGAACCAGCCGACGGCTGAGGCGCACCCGCTCGGAATCCGTTTTAACGCGCATGCCCGGCTCGACCTTTCGCGAACAGGCGGGAACAAGCACGCGCGCGCCTTCCAGTTCGACCACGCACACGCGGCAAACGTTGACAGGGGTCAAATTTTCCAGAAAGCACAGAGTCGGCGTATCGATGTCCAGGAGGCGCGTGGCGTCGAGGATTGTCGAGCCTTCCGGAACGCCAATCATTTTGCCATCAATCTGAATCTCGACTTCGCGACGAGTAGCCACCGGAGGCACGTTTGGCAAAGGTCCGCGAGGAACCGGAATCAAAGGCGCCGGCGCGTTCAGGGAATCGCTCATGAGAAAAGGCTCCAGCGGCTGACCGCGGAAAGCAGCGCGGTAGATGCAGTTTGGCCCAGGCCGCAGATCGAAGCGTCGCGCATGGCTTGCGCCATCTCCTGCAACAGGTGGAGTTCCTGAGAGGTTGAGCCATGCGGCCGTTTCTCTATGAGCCGTTCAAGGGCTTCTTTTTGGCGGGTCACGCCGACACGGCAAGGTACGCACTGACCGCAGGTTTCCTCGCGGAAGAATTCCGCGATGCGCAGCAGAATGCGTTTCAAATCGATAGATTCGTCAAACGGCAGGATCACGCCGGAACCGAGCGTGGCGCCAATCGCCCGCACGCCTTCAAAAGTGAGCGGCGTGTCCAATTCGTTCGGCGAGACAAAGGTGCCCGCCGCGCCGCCGAGCAGAATTGCCTGCAGTCTCCCATTGCCTCCGATTCCGCCGGCGAGTTCGATAACCTCTCGAAGTGTCGTGCCGAACGGGACCTCGTACACGCCTGGCCGCGCAATGTGTCCCGAAAGACAAAAGAGCCGCGTCCCCGTGGATTGTTCCGTGCCGATGCGGGCGAACGCTGCGCCGCCTTCGAGAACGATCCGAGGAATATTGACCAGCGTTTCAACGTTATTGACGACGGTTGGCTGGTGGAACAGTCCGGCTTGCGTGGGGAAAGGCGGTTTGTTGCGCGGCTCGCCGCGATAGCCCTCGATCGAGTTGAAGAGCGCTGTTTCTTCGCCGCAGATGTACGCCCCCGCACCTCGACGAAGCTCCACATCGAATGAAAACGAGGAAGCGAGAATTCGTGGACCGAGAAACCCTTGTGCCCGCGCGGCGACTATTGCACGCGTCAAACGCTCCGCAGCGAGCGGATACTCTCCACGAATGTAGATGAAGCCTCTTTCGGCGCCGACGGCGAGAGCGGCAATGGACATCCCCTCCAATATGGCAAAGGGATCGCCTTCCATCAGAACCCGGTCTTTGAATGTCCCCGGTTCGGACTCATCCGCATTACAGACGACATAATGAGAGCGGCCCAAGCCTCGTTGGAGCAGAAGCGCTTCCCATTTCTTACCGGTGGGGAATGCCGCGCCTCCTCTTCCCAGGAGGCGCGACTCGATAACTTCACGAACGATTTTCTCCGCGCCCATCTCCAATGCGCGGCGCAACGCTTCGTAGCCGCCGAGACTTCGATAGTCGTCCAGGCTGGAAGGGTTCATTTTTCCGATGCGGCTGAGCAGCCGTAGCCCCGATCCTCGCGACTGGGGCGCCGAAACTTCGGCATTGAGCGCATCTGGCTCAGGCGGCATTTGCCCTAATCCGGCTTTCTGTAGCGTGGACAAAATCGAAGCTGAGGACGCCGGGGCGATCACACGCTCGCGTGGGGTTTCTCCCGCGGCGGTAACTAGCACAGCAGGCGCGCGTTCACACAAGCCCAAGCACGGACTGCGGAACCAAGTCGCGCGATTTTGAGCGTCAGAGGACCCAGCGGGACCCAGCTCCTTTTGCAGTTCTGTGCAAAGCGATTCGGCGCCACGGGCCATGCAAGCGATATCGTCGCAGACGTGCGCCACAATTGGCGCGCGCGGCGAAAGCGAAAACATCGCGTAGAAGGACGCAACGCCATAGATCTCCGCGGGGGGCAAATTCAAGCGCTCGGCCACGTAATTCAGCGCGCCGGGGCTAATCCAACCGGCGCGGGCCTGAACCGCGTGCAGGACAGGTAGAAGCTGGTCACGACGAGACAAGTTGCCAAAGGAGGCGTGGCCATCCAGTTCAGAACGCGAGCCACCATACCAACCAGAATCGGCCCGGCCAAGCACACCATCAACGGCGGCCTTCTCCGCGTTCGTTGCCTGGTGATCAGTCAGGTGGAGGTCCACTCAGCGCTCTTGGAATTTCTCAATCCGAATGGCCGTCGCCTTGAATTCGGCGGTGCCGGACTTGGGATCGATGGCATCGATCGTAAGATCGTTGGTTGCCACTTGATTGTGAAAATGCAAAGTCAAAAAAGCAAGCCCGGGACGCAGGCCGGAATCGAAGTGGACCGGGGCCACCACCGAGCCACGGCGCGAACTGACGCGGACTCTTTCTCCTTCGCGAATGTTATAGCGCGTCCCATCTTCCGGTGAGAGATCGAGAGCTTCGTCGCGACGAAGTGGAGAAGAATAGCGCGAGGTCTGAACGCCGGTGTTATAGGAATCGAGGCGGCGGCCGGTGGTGAGGCGAATAGGATATTGCGCGTCCAATTGATCCACGGGCGGTTCGAATTCGACGGCACTGAAAGGAGCGCGAGGCCCGAGTACCGGCCTTTGCCACAAGCGGCTGTGAAGATACATCTCTCCCGGGTGGGATTCGTCGTAGCACGGCCACTGAATTCCTCCGAGTTTCTCGAGGCGAGCATAGCTCATGCCGGCGTGCATGGGGCTCAAGGCCCGAAGCTCGTTCCAGATTAGTTCCGGTTCCGGCTTGCCCCAATCGTGTCCGAGACGCCGAGCGAGTTCGTAAAGAATTTCAGTGTCGTCGCGTGTGCCCGCGGGCAGAGGCACGGCGCTGCGCACACGTTGCACGCGGCGTTCGCTGCTCGTAACCGTGCCTTCGCTCTCGCACCAGCCGGCGGCACCCGGCAAAACCACATCCGCCAGCTCGGCCGTGTGCGTAAAGAAAAGATCCTGGACAACTAGAAACTTCAGGCCGCGGAGAAGCTTGAGCGCACGGTGACGATCCGCTTCCGAATCCGCTGGGTTTTCACCGAGAACGTACAGCGCGGTCAATTCACCACGTTCCATTGCTCGTAGCATGTCGCTCACATGCCAGCCGCGCTTGGGGTCTATCTTGCAGTTCCACGTTTTCTCAAACGTACCGCGCAAGGCGTCGTTTTCCACGTGCTGGAAACCGGGCAATCGGTCGGGAATGGCGCCCATGTCGCCGCCGCCCTGGACGTTATTCTGCCCTCGCAAGGGATTGATGCCGCTGCCGTAGCGGCCGACGTGGCCCGTGAGAAGCGCAAGATTGATGAGAGCCACAACGTTGTCCACTGCATTGTGGTGTTCCGTGATCCCGAGAGTCCAACATAGCTCCGCGCGAGGCGCTTTGGCATACGCGTGGGTCACTTGGCGAATTGCATCGGCGGGGACGCCTGTTTCCCGCTCGGCGCGTTCCAACGTGTATTTCTCGACGCATGCTTCATAGGCCGCGAACCCGCTCGTGGCATTTTCGATGAACTCTCTGTGCGCGAGTCCGGCAGCAATGATTTCGCGGCCCATCGCGTTGGCCAAGGAGATATCCGAGCCCACATCCAGACCAAGCCATACATTCGCCCACTGCGCCGAGCTGGTGCGCCGCGGATCAATCACAAAAAGTTTGGCGCCGCGACGCACACCTTTCAAGACGTGATGAAAAAAGATGGGATGTGTTTCCCGGGCGTTCGAGCCCCAAAGCAGAATGATGTCTGTCTCTTCCGTTTCGCGGTAGGAGCTAGTTCCTCCTCCCGCACCGAAAACCGCCGCCAGACCGGCGACGCTTGGGGCGTGTCAAGTCCGGTTGCAGCTGTCGATGTTGTTGCATCCGATCACCGAGCGAACGAATTTTTGGGCGATGTAATTAAGTTCGTTGGTGGTTTTCGAGCAGCTGAACATTCCGAAAGTGTTCGGCCCGCGCCGGCTCACTTCGTCGCGGAAATTCTTCGCGACGCGGCCGAGAGCTTCTTCCCATGTGGCCGCGCGATGCTTTCCGTTTTCCCGGATTAAAGGAGTGGTGAGTCTCCCGCTTGGAATCTGTGCCATGATTTCCCCTCGCGCAGCCAGTCGCAGCCAATTCGGAAATTTGAAGGAGATTTCCGAAAAAGAGGCTGCGATTGCCGCCCGGACAGCAACTTGATGTTAACGCCGATTGGCAGAGCACTCCAGAGGTTCATTGGACACGCAGCGGAGTCACTCCAGATAAAAGACTTCCTTCATCATCGCGAATCTTTCGCCTGGCCTCAGCCCCGGCACGGGCTCGAAGAGAGCAGCCATTTCCTTTTGCCATTTCAGATTCGTGGGATCTTCATCAAGAGCCCGCCAGGCGGCGTCGAAATCTTCGACGTGCATAAACAGGAACAAATCCTGGTCCCTTCTGAAAATGGAGTAGTGTGAGATGCCGACTTCTTTCAATTTCGCCAACAACGCAGGCCACACGTCTTTGTGGGCAGCGTCGTATTCTTCCTCTTTGCCGGGTCTTATGCGTAGTCGAAAGGCCATTCGAGGCAAGTGAATCACCTCCATTCACTTAGTTCCATTCAAGGCGCTTCCCTTTATCAAGAAAGAAAACTCTCCAAACTGCAATGCTCGACGTTCGTCGTTTTTTTGTCCCTGGCCCGCTCTCAGAGGCCCTAAAATCGAGACTTATCTCGTCGTGGCTGACGTCGCGACCGCGCTTGCCGCGCCCAGGTAATTTCCGTAACCAACGACCACAGTTGAAGCCACGAGGACAAATAGACTCAAAGCCACCAGCCACTTGGTGCGATGCCCCGCGCCATTCCATTCTTTCAATGCGATGCCCCACAGTGTGCTGAAGATCATGATGCTGGCCATATGCAGGGTCCAGCTAGAAAACTTGTAGCGGCCCATCTGAGTTTCGCCCATGGTGTAGAAGAAGAATTGAAAGTACCATGTGGTTCCGGCGAGCGCGGAATAGAAATAGTTTGAGAGCATGGGAGCTTTTGAAAGACCAAAAGCATTCCTCTTTCCAAGTTCAGCCATTTCCTCCGCGGGCGCATCTATCACGTTTTCGAGGATCGGTTCGTTGCTTCGAGAAGGGACCGGCCCGCGGATTTGCGAACTGAAGTATTGATATCCCGTCCGGTTGCGGAGATTCAGTATTACGCACCAGATAAAGTTTGTCGTGAATCCCCCTAGAAGAACCACGACCAAGACGGGCAGTCCTTGCCACAAAACCGGCGTGCCGTGGCGTAGCGTGATTTCTTTGATGGGGTCGCCCGCTGCCAGCCCGTAGGCAAAGCACGCGCTCATGACTCCCGAGAATGTGGCGACCAGCAGGCCTTTCTTCAGGTTGAATTCCTTGATGGAGGCGCGCTTCTGCTCCTCGGACAATTCTTTCTCTTTGGACATTCCCGCCATGCCGGCAAAAACAATGCCCAGCAAGCAGATTGCGACTCCCGCCAAAATCGTCAGCCCGGAGGTTGTGCCAAGAACTGTCGTTGCGAACTGCCCCCGGAATATCGGAGGGATCAGCGTGCCGAAAGCAGCCGTGTACCCGAGGGCCACGGCCATTCCCAGAGACATCCCCAGGTAACGCATGGTTAAACCGAACGTCAGACCACCAAGCCCCCAAAGAACCCCGAAGGCATAAGTCCAAAAGATGCTACGAGCCGGGGCTTCCTGAAGGACGCGGATCAGGTCTCCGGTCATGTAGAGTGCTAGGATCCACGGCACGATGATCCAACTGAAAAATCCGCCGACAAGCCAGTAGGTTTCCCAGGCCCAAACCTTCACGCGCCGGAACGGCACATAAAAACTCCCTGACGCCAGTCCGCCCAACCAGTGAAAGAAGACGCCGAGCAACGGGTTTGCTACCAAGTAAGTCCTTTCCAGGACAGGATCGCACCGATTCACTCGAGCCCGGCAAGCCGGGATGCATCTACCGGACGCGAGGTGAGACTTTAGATTTGCCGGGCTGCGGGGTCAATGTAAAAGCGATGCATCCTGTGAAAAGTCCCGCCTATTGCAGGGATGGCGGGGTTGAAGTATGGTTTCGAGGTTTCGTTTTGTTTGCCGAACGCGCGACAAAATCGATGGTCTTGCCTCTTTCTGCAGGGGCTCCCGATGAAGATCCAAGAAAAACTGCGCTACCTGGAAGATCGTTGGGATGAACGCGTCGCAGGGACGCTTGATGAAGCGGAGCTTCTGCGCTACCGCTCAAATCTTCTCGGCTCCGATCTTCGCATTACTAATTTTGGCGGGGGAAACACGAGCTCGAAAATTCGCGGGAAGGATCCCCTGGACGGTTCCCAGAAGCTCGTTTTGTGGATCAAGGGGAGCGGGGGCGATATCGGCAGCATCCAGAAAAAAGGCTTTGCTACGCTGTATTTGGACAAATTGCTGGCTCTTGCCGAGCGCTACCGTGGGGTCTCTTTCGAAGATGAGATGGTGGACTTCTACCCTTTGTGCGCTTTTGGCAGTAACACGGTCGCGGCTTCCATTGACACTCCCTTGCACGCATTTCTGCCCTTCGAACATATCGATCACCTTCACCCAGATTGGGGAATCGCTCTGGCTGCGGCGGCAAATGGCCGCGAGAAGATGGAGGAGTTCAACCGGATTTATTCTCACAAACTGATTTGGCTCCCGTGGCAGCGGCCCGGATTTGAGCTGGCAATGATGTTGCGCGATGCCGTGAAAAATAGCCCGGACTGCGATGGCGTCGTTCTCGGCGGACATGGCCTTTTCACTTGGGGAAACAGCCAGCGCGAATGCTATTCGAATACCATCACCGTTATCGACCAACTCGGACAGTTCGTGTCGGAACATGTAGAGCTCCGGGGTGCAGGTCTTTTTGGCGGGAATCGCGTAGCCGCCAGTGAGAATCGCTCCTCAATTGCCTTGAAGATTTTTCCTTTCCTGCGCGGCCGCATTTCCGCTGGACAACGAATGATTGGATGCTTCAGCGATCTTCCTGAAGTTCTCCGGTTCGTAAACTCCACGGACGCACAGGAACTTGCACATCTAGGAACAAGTTGTCCCGATCATTTTATCCGCACCAAGATCCGGCCGCTTTTCGTGAACTGGAGTCCAGAAGAGAACCTGGTGGGGCTGCGGGATGCAATCGACAGCGTGCTCAAAAAATATCGAGAAGAGTACGCCAGTTATTATTCGTCCTTCGCGACTCCGGACTCTCCCAAAATGCGGGATCCAAATCCCACGGTGGTGCTCATACCCGGCATTGGTATGTTCAGCTTCGGAAAGAATAAAACGGAGGCGCGCATCACCGGCGAATTCTATACGAACGCGATCCACGTGATGGAAGGGGCCAGCTCGCTCGGCACGAATAAAACGCCCAACGTTCTACCTCAAGCCGGTGCCGCCTCGAAAACAGAGGAATTCGGCGTGCATGCCAACTATGTGGCGCTACCCGCCTCGGAAGCCTTTCGAATCGAATATTGGCAGCTTGAGGAAGCAAAGATTCGCCGGCAACCTCCAGAGAAGGAATTGAGCCGCCAGATTTGTCTGGTTGTTGGCGGCGGGAACGGCGTCGGCCGGGAAACCGCGCTCCTTGCAGCGCATCGCGGGGCACACGTCGTCGTGGCGGACAAGGACTTCGAATCCGCAAGGGCCGTTGCCGCCGACGCGGGAAAAATTGTAGGCAAGGAAGCCGCCATCGCAATATCCATGGACATTGGTGACCGGGCAGCCATCCGGCACGCTCTGCTTGATATTATCTCGGCGTATGGCGGACTGGACATCGTTGTGAACACGGCCGCGATTTTCCCGTCCTCACCTGACGGCGAAATCAGCGACGGCCAATGGGGACAGACCCTGGACATCAACGTCACAGCAAATCATCGCCTCCTCGAAGAGGCCGCGACGATATTCCGCGAACAAGACTTGACCGCGAGTGTCGTGCTCGTCAGTTCGGCAAATGCGGTCGTTCCGAAACGCGGGAGCGAGGCCTACGACGTAAGTAAGGCCGCCCTCAGCCATCTGGTACGCGAATTGGCAATTTCTCTGGCGCCGAAAGTTCGTGTCAACGGGATCAGCCCGGCAACGGTGGTCAAAGGCTCGACTATGTTTCCGCGCGACCGGGTCATCGCATCCCTAAGGAAATATTCGATTCCCTTCGATGCTCACGCTTCTGAAGAACAGTTGCGCGCTCTGCTCGCGGATTTCTACGCGGAACGTACTCTCACTCATCAACCCATCGATCCTCAGGATTGCGCTTCGGCTATTTTGTTTCTCGCGAGCCCACAGTCGCGTTGCACGACCGGTCACCTAATTCCCGTGGATGGTGGACTGACGGAGGCTTTCCTGCGTTAAGCCCTTTTATCTCTGCCCGAACCATTCGCTGGTAGACGGAACAGATACACTCATGAACACAAAGGCAACTACCAAGGCTCTTGTCGCTGTCGATTTGGGCGCCCAAAGTTGTCGCGTCTCACTCCTTCGGTGGGAAGGGAACGATCCTTCGATCGAAGTGATTCATCGTTTTCCGAATGCGCCTGTTTCAACGCGAAATGGCCTTCGGTGGGACATCGAAACTATCTTTAAAGAAGTTGTGAACGGAATGCGCGCTTGCGCAGCCCGCGCGCCTGAGGGCATCTCCTCTATCGCGGTCGACGGATGGGCCGTCGATTACGCGAGGCTAGACGAAAGCGGTAATCCGGTCGCTCTTCCCTTCTGTTATCGAGACGAGCGGACGGAAAAGGCCGAGAAGGAAGTGCATTCGCTTATTTCGCCCTCTAGCCTCTATTCGCTAACCGGAATTCAGATTCTTCGATTGAATACGCTTTACCAGCTTTACGCCGATAAACTCGCGGGCTGCGACCTGAGTTTGCCTTGGCTCAATCTTCCTGAGTTTGTTACTTACCGCCTTTGCGGCCGGCGCGTCAGCGAATATACGAACGCAACTCACACGGCCCTGGTCCAATTGGGCACTCATCGCTGGTGCGACGAAATCTTCGGGAGGCTTGGCTTGGATGTGAAGGCCGCCCCTGAGATTGTGCCCACGGGCTCAGTCCTCGGGCCCGTTTGCGCTGAACTCGCCAGCCTTTCCGCATTTCGCGACACCCAAGTCATCGTCCCAGCCTGTCACGATACAGCTTCGGCCATCGCCGCGATTCCTGCCGTCGGCGATGATTGGGCATTCATCAGTTCCGGAACGTGGTCCCTTGTTGGAACGGTTCTCGACAGTCCCTGTGTCACCGACGACGCGCGCGCCATGAATTTCACAAACCTTGGAGGTGTGGGCGGAAAGATTTGCTTCCTGAAAAACGTAAATGGCATGTGGCTGCTTCGCCAGTGCATGGAAGAATGGGATCAGCAGGGCATCCGCCTGTCTCTGGAGGAGTTGCTCTCACGCTGTGCTTCGTTGCCTGCTCCCGCTACCCTGATCGAGGTGGATGATCCGCAGTTGATGCTTCCCGGGCACACGATTGACAAGATCAATGCACAACTCATGGGCCTCGGACATCGCCAGTTTGGTTTGGACCGTTCCGAAATCTTCGATCTCGCGAACACTATCTTCCATAGCATGGCCGCACGCTACGCCGAAGTGCTATCTCACATCAGCGCAATCACACGTAAGAAACTGAAGCGGCTCTTCATCGTGGGTGGCGGAAGTCAGAACACGTTGCTCAATCGACTCACGGCGCAGCGCACCGGTCTTGAAGTCATCCTCGGGTCCCCGGAAAGCACGACCATCGGGAACTTTTCGATCCAGATGGCCGCGCTCGAGCAGAGTCAGAGCCCATTGGTGGGAGTGAGCGCGAGTTCAGTGGCCTCCTGGGCAGAACGGCTTTCGACGTGCGAGCTGGCGCTGTCACGGAATCCCTAAGTCGACTCAGGTGTGGAGTGAGGACGGAAATCAGCTTTTCCACTGGAGCTTCGCGATGAACGATGCTGCGATAGAAGTGATTTGGAAAGCTCTCGATGCTTTCAAGATAGAACTGCCTTCCTGGGGTTTTGCCAACACCGGCACGCGTTTTGGAAAATTCATTCAGTTTGCCGCTGCGGCAAACATCGAGCAAAAATTCAGCGACGCGGCTCAGGTGCACTCTTTGACCGGTGCCTGTCCCACGCTGGCGCTTCATGTTCAGTGGGATCTGCCCGGCGGTTTGAAGGATGTGGCCGAAATCAAGAGTCTTGCCAATCGCTTTTCCATTCGCCCGGGTTCGATCAACCCGAACGTTTTTCAAAATCAGGAATACAAGTATGGCTCGATCGGCAACCCCGACCCTGCGATTCGCCGTACGGCGCTCCGCCATATCCTCGAGTGCGTCGCGATCGCCGATGCCTTGGATTCGCGCGATATCACGCCGTGGTTCGCGGACGGGTCGAACTATCCCGGAACGCAGAATATCCGCAAGCGGATTGCTTATTTTGAAGAAGCCCTCGCGGAAATCCACGCGTCGCTCAAACCGCGCCAGCGTCTGTTGCTTGAATACAAGCCGTTCGAGCCGGCGTTTTACCACACGGACATCGCCGATTGGGGCATGGCGCTGCTCCTCGCCAAAGTGGCTGGTCCGCAGGCTGCCGTGCTCGTCGATACCGGGCATCACTACCAGGGCCAAAACATTGAACAGATAGTTGCATGGCTACTGCACATGAAGATGATGGGAGGATTCCATTTCAACGACCGACGCTATGCGGACGACGATCTGACCCTCGGCTCGATTGATCCCTACCAGATTTTCCGCATCTTTCACGAAATCCGCATGTTCGAGTGGGAGACGCAAAGCACTTCCGATATCGCTTACATGGTCGATCAAAGTCACAATTTGAAAGGAAAAATTGAGGCGATGATCCAAACGGTTTGCACGGCCCAGGAGCTTTACGCCCGCGCCTCCCTTGTCGATCAAAGTCGCCTTGCGAACCTGCAGCGGGAATGCTCTCTTGTCGACGCCGAGGAAACCCTGCGCGGGGCTTTCTGGCAGGACGTTCGTCCGGCGATCGCAGATTGGCGCAAAGGGCGAGGCCTGCCGGAAGATCCTATGCAGGCATTTCGCGCCACCGGTTACCTGGAAAGAATCACCCGGGAACGGACCGAGCAAAATCGCGCCTCTTCAGGCAGCTACGCCTGACGCGCCTGTTTGGGTCAGTAATCGCGATCGGAAGCTGTTCTATCGAAGCTGCTACAGCAGGGCGTTCCAGCACTACGTTCACATCCTCGGGAGAATGGATCAAATAATCGAGGCGATTTTCAATTCACTCACGAGAAGTTGAGTGACCACATCTTCCGGCGATCTAGACCGTCGGCTCGTCCTTAACTGGCACATGAATGAACGTGCGGCGCACCTCAAAAGTGATTTAGAATAATGTAGTTGCGAAGATGGGCGTGTAGCTCAGCTGGGAGAGCACCTGCTTTGCAAGCAGGGGGTCAGGGGTTCGAATCCCCTCACGTCCACCAACCATCTGCCTGCAATTTCAATCACTTACTAATTAGGCCGTTGCGCAACTTCCTCAATTTGGGTCCATTTGGGTCCAACTAACAGTTTCTCCACTCCCTCAACCGCTCGGCGTTGTTCCGCTGGAATCGCGTGCAGATAAATCTGTCTCGTGACCTCCGGCGAAGAGTGACCGAGCAGCGCTTGCACTGTGCCTAACGGCGCTCCCGCAGCGTCGAGCAACGTGGCGTGACAATGACGCAAGGAATGCCAAGCCATTCTTGGCAAACCGAGCTTTTTGCACGTAGGTTGCAAATGACGATGCAAGAGATTCCTGCGGCACAAGGGCTGACCCGAACGAGTTGAAAAAACCAAAGCGCCAGGATCGTGAGCCCTTTTGTGAAGAACGGAGAGAATCGAAAGAGCTTTTGGACCAAGTGGAATCGTGCGGGCACTTCGCCTCGTTTTTGGAGTGTCGAAGTGCCCTTCATAGACGGTTGCCGTTACACGAAGCGTCTGAGCGCCCAAATCTACGCTCTTCCATCGAAGTGCTAGAAGCTCTCCAATCCGAAGCCCCGTCAAGACTAACAACATGGCTACGGACCGAGCGGGTTCTGGAAGAGCAATCATTAGCCGCCAGATTTGCGCTGGTGCAAGGATGGGCCGTTCCTGTTTGTATTCCCGTCTTGGGAGTCGCGTCTTTCGCACAGGGTTGTCGGCCAGGTAGTTCCACTCCTCCGCCGATCCCAGCACTTTGCTTAATGCACACCTGAAATGATGAACAGACTCCCACGAATATTCCTCGCGAAGCTTTGTCAGAAGGAAATTCTGAATTGCCTCGCGAGAGATGTCCCGGAGTCGGAATTCACCAAAGGCTGGAATCAGATGGACTTTAAGTATGTATTTGTAATGCTTTTGTGTTGCGTACTTCAGGGTCGGAAGCACAACCGGTTCCCAGTCCTTTTGCACGAAATCCTTCAGTGTGCGCATTGGCTGCGGCTGTTGTCTTCCGCTGTTCAATGGACGAAGCCGGTCTGACAGAGCATGCATCGCGAGACGGCGTGTGGTGAATTCTGCGACCGTGCCGATCACAATGGACCGTCGCACCCTCCCCATTGTTCCGTCTGCGTTGATGACATCCTCCCACCAGCGGGCAACCCAAACTTTTTCTCGTTTGCCGCGCTTGAAGAGCGAACCTCGTTGATACCGCCTGCGAACCATCGTTCCTCCTTCGATGGTTCGCGTGGCCTGTTCTGTGTCGGCTCTAATTGTACTCGAAATGCTTCGCACAAACGCGCTAGGAAGTTCCGGCCCACTGAAATCGTGCAGCTTTGGCGAGAGGGCCATTACAGGGACCTCGCTCGCGGGTTCTGCGACTCCAACCAAGCCGTAATGTCCTCTTCGCGGAAGCGCCAATATTTTCCAAGCCGGTAGCCCGGCAATCGCTCTAATGACCTTTTGCGCGTGCGGCCGTACACCCACGAAACAGGAACGCGTAGCAAGCGGGCCACTTCTTCGACCGTAAGTAACTGACCGTTTATCCGCTCCTCTTCCCCTGTGGTCCGCTTTGGAAAGGCGTTGTCTGGTCCCGCGACTGATTCAGCTGGCAGAGAGTCGACTGCAAGGCGCAAGCCATGCACTCTGGACGAGTCTGGGTTCTTGCGCTCCCCGAATTGGACATTGCGGACTTTCATGCTTTCTTGGCGATCTCCGTGAGAGAGCCTCCTTCGATTTGGTTAAGGTTGTGGTTGTTGGTGTGTTTGGCTAGCCAGGACTTGAATTCCTCATCTTTCTTGAAGAGGAGTTTCAAGGCTTCGGTGACAACGTAAGCCGGAGAGGAATTAATGAACTCAGCGTACTTTTCGAGTCTGAGTTTCACATCCTCTTCGACACGGATTTGGATCGTCGCAGACTTGGGTTGTTTGGGTGGTGCTTTCAGCAGTGGCAAGTACTCTTCTCCTTTCTGTACACAAATTGTCAGACTTCGTGTCTGACAAACTCTCGGGTCTGTCTCATGCGCGCGGCCAAATCACGAGCTGCCTTTTCAGCAGCACGAGGCGGGAGTGACCCCCGAAGCCCGGAGGGACCGGGGCCGCGATTTTGCGGCACGGTGGGGTCGCTCCCGCCTCTCCTCGTGTTTTGGCCGCGTGCTGGTCCACCCATTCTTGCTTGTACATTTGGTTGTCTCCTCTGCTGCTTACGTTTCGGCCAGGGTGACGCTGGGGGTGAAATCTCCAGTGAAACGCCGTGGGCCTGCACTTTTCCGAGCAGGTTTCACCACGGTCCTCGGATGACGCTCGAACAAGGCCACCTGGCCGTTCACGGGAGAGAAAATAAACGTCACGGTTTCGGGCCGGCGCAGAGCCTGGTACTCCTTGCGGACTTGGTCGAAGCTCAGCTGGCCGGAGCGCCATTTCTGGTAGAGGTCCTCGATACCAGAGTGGTTGAACTTGAGCTTTGCGTCAGCGTGGACGATGAGATCGGCGGTTGAGAGTTTGCCGGCTTCTCCGCCTTCAATACGCTTTCTCAGGCAGAAAAAATCCACCAGCCCTTCAGGGCTATCGGGGTTCCAATGCCGATCAAAGTGGCCCATGAACAGCTCCTTCGCCCTGTTGTGGTGAGTCTCCCGCGTCGCGATGTAGTGAAACCTCACGCCTTGCAGTTGGAAGAATAGGGGCAAGTAGGCTTGCAGATGGGTCTTGAAACTGTCGAGGCTTTCAAGGCCAGGATCAACGAAAGAGAAGGAGACCATAGGGG
>Ga0209166_10000176_pt1 | contig 83200 bp, 60 predicted proteins | sample Coa_R1_3_FD_187151 | JGI IMG/M metagenome (GOLD analysis project Ga0209166, IMG submission 187151) | Surface soil microbial communities from Centralia Pennsylvania, which are recovering from an underground coalmine fire - Coalmine... | ecosystem: Environmental > Terrestrial > Soil >...
TTCATGGTGCGGGTGACGGGAATGTAATCCTGAGCGATACAGGCCGCAATGGGCCCCGCAAGGGATGCAATCCAATTTCAAAGGAGGGTTGTTTGGCCACAATTACCATGAAAGAGTTGCTCGAAGCCGGTGTTCACTTCGGGCATCAAACCAAGCGCTGGAACCCCAAGATGAAGGAATACATCTTCGGGGAGCGCAATGGCATTTACATCATTGACCTGCAGAAGACGCTGAAGATGTTCAAAGATGCGTCCAAATATGTGCAGGATGGCGCCGCCGAAGGCAAGGTCATTCTTTTCGTCGGTACCAAGCGCCAGGCGCAGGAAGCCATCTCGGAAGAAGCCACCAAGTGCGGCATGTTCTACGTGAACAACCGCTGGCTGGGCGGGCTGCTCACCAACTGGGTGACCGTACAAAAGTCGGTCAAACGGCTCAAAGAGCTGGACGAAATGGCCACCGATGGCCGTTACGAGCTGCTGCCCAAGAAAGAAGTCATCAAGCTGGAGCGTGAACGCAAGCACCTGCAAGCCAACCTGGCCGGCATCAAGAACATGAACCGTCTGCCCGATATCCTGTTCGTGGTTGATTCCAACAAAGAGCAGATCGCGGTCAAGGAAGCGCGCAAGCTGGGCATCCCGGTGGTCGCGGTGGTTGACACCAATTGCGACCCGACCGAAGTTGACATGGTCATTCCCGGCAATGACGACGCGTTGCGTGCTATCCGGCTGTTTACCTCGAAGATTTCCGAATCCATTGCCGAGGGCGTGCAGGCCGGGGTGAAATCCGGCGAACTCGCCGCGGCTGCCGAAGGCCAGGCTGCTGAAGCTGCCGCCGCGGCTGCTCCCGCTTCTTACGACGAAGAGGGCAAAGAATATCCCGGCGAGCCCAGCGACGCAGAGGTGGCGGCGCCCGCCGATGAAATCAGCATGGAAGAGGTCCTGGAGCAAACTGCCGCTAAAGGACGCACGCGCCCGGCGGCGGCCTCGGCTTCGGTTGACGCGACGCCCGACAAGGTCGAATCGCACACGGTTTAGATAGAAACCCGGCCACGGATTTTCACGGATCAACACGGATCCTTTGAAATCGAATCCGTGATGCTCCATGAGCATGCGTGGCCTTTGTTATTGCGGGACGAAACCTCGCGAGACAATGAAACCTTACAGCATTTATTTTTTAGAGAGGCATTACAGAAATGGGTACGAGTACCATGAATATTTCCGCCGCCCTGGTAAAGGAACTCCGCGACAAGACCGGAGCTCCCATGATGGATTGCAAGCATGCGCTCACCGAATCCAAGGGCGACATCGAAGGCGCCATCATACATTTGCGCAAGAAAGGCATTGCCACTGCGGCCAAGAAGGCGGCCCGCGTGACTAGCGAAGGATCGGTCACCAGCTACATTCATGCCGGGGGCAAGATCGGAGTGCTGCTTGAGGTCAACTGCGAGAGCGATTTCGTTGCTCGCAACGAACACTTTCAGGAATTGGTGCACGATGTTGCCATGCACATCGCCGCCAGCGATCCCAAGTTCGTTCGCCGGGAAGATGTGACCGCCGCCGACTTCGAGCGCGAAAAAGAAATCTATCGCGCCCAGGCGGCTGCCACCGGCAAGCCGGCCAACGTGGTGGAGAAGATCGTCGAAGGCAAGATGTCGAAGTTTTACGAAGAGGTTTGCCTGCTCGATCAGCCTTTTATCAAGGACCAGACCATCTCCGTCGGCCAGCTCATTGCCACCGCAGTCGGCAAGCTGGGCGAAAACATCTCCGTGCGCCGTTTTGCCCGTTTCAAGGTCGGCGACGCCGGCGAGACCATTGCGATTACAAAGCCGGCGCCCGAGGCTGAAGAGAAGTAAGTCGCAATTCACCAAAATTTAACATTGCAAAATGAAACCCGATGCCAAGCATCGGGTTTTCTTATTCCAGACCTGCAAGCCGTCATAGAAAGCGTCTACCTGCGATAGAATACAGTTTCGAGGAAGTAAATCTGGACCAAAGGACCTGCTCTGACTATTGCATTCAAACGCATCCTGCTCAAGATCTCTGGCGAGGCGTTGGCGGGCACCCAGGCTTTCGGGGTTGATGTTGACCGTATTCATGAAGTGGCCGCTGAGATCAGGGAAGTCCACAGCCTGGGAGTGGAAATTGCCATTGTGGTTGGAGGCGGAAACTTTTTCCGCGGAGTTGCCAAACAGGCGAAGGACATGGACCGCGTCTCCGCCGACCACATGGGGATGCTGGCCACCGTGATCAACGCCTTGGCCTTACAGGACGGGCTGGAAAAACAGAAGATTTTTACCCGTGTCATGAGCGCCATCGAAATGAACCAGGTGGCCGAGCCCTTCATCCGCCGCCGCGCCATCCGCCACCTGGAAAAAGGCCGCGTGGTCATTTTTGCCGCCGGCACCGGCAGCCCTTATTTTTCCACCGATACCGCCGCTTCCCTTCGCGCCATGGAAATCAAAGCCGATGCCATCCTGAAAGCCACCAAGGTTGAGGGAATCTACGACGCCGATCCAAACCTGGTCAAAGATGCCACCATGTTTGACCAGATCACCTATCTGGAATTTCTCAAGCGAGGTTTGAAGGTCATGGATTCCACCGCCATAAGCCTCTGCCGCGATAACAGCCTGCCCATCGTCATCTTCAATTTGAACAAGCCCGGCAACATCCGCCGGGTGGTCACCGGAGAAAAGGTGGGTTCGCTGGTCATGGCCTAGGAGCTGCGGAGCCCTTGGAATAACGCCCTCAAAAATCGTAATTCAAAACTCGCAAATAGTCGTTACAATAATCCTTGGTTCCCCCCGGGCAGGAATTTATGGTGGAACAAACTTATAAGCCTGGCGAGGTTGTTCCCGAAGCGGGACTTTATCTTGTCTTGCATTATCTCCATCGCAAAAACCATGAAGTCACCCTGTTTCAGGGAGAATTGTTCCCCCTATGCCGGCGCTGCGGCGAAAAAGTACGTTTTCAGTTGATGCTTACCGCAACTCATATCGGTGAAGATGCCGACTTCAAATCCGGGAAAGCCAAACGTCATTCACAGGGCCGGCATTAGAGCGCGCTTGAACCCAACTCTCAACCGTGCCGGGAAAATACCAGAAGTTCCCGCAATAGATGAAAGAAACCGTCAAATATGATACTTTCAACAATTCGCTACAATCGGTTCGCACTTTCATGAGGATCAAAACCATGAACTCTGCCAGATCGCAAGCGGTTGTTTTTTCATTCCATCCTGAGAGAGTTCGCTTTCATGGCGCCGGCGAGCAGCGTCCGCGTCGTCCTCATCATAAAGGCCGCATCGAAGGCGGCCCGGTCTATTCCTCCGGAAACCCGGTGCGCGAAACCGGAATCTATGAAGTTACCCACGATCGTGAACATCGTGCCGCGCATGACGTAGTCATGCTTGCAGGCGATGTTTTCCCGGCTTGCGAGACCTGCAATGCCCGTGTGCGTTTCCGCCTGGTCCGCACCGCTCCCTATATTTTCCAGGACCCCGACTTCGAAAAAGCAGAAGAGGAATAGCTGGCACTGGCAACGTTTGTGTCCTGGCTTCTCACTTTGTTTACGGAGCAACGGCCGAATTGGTGCGCCGGGGAGTGCGCAAGGCTCAAATGCCGATTGCCAAGTCCTCAGTGCCAACTCCTGCTTACTGATTTATAATCTTCGGTTTACCTTGCAATGGAGTAACGCCCTATGGCACACATGGAAAATATTCCTGCTCTAAAGGTGGTCTATTCGCAGCTTAAGACCCGCATGGAAAAAGCGGTAGAAGACTTCCGCCGCGAGATGGCGGCGGTGCGCACCGGGCGCGCCACCGTGCATATGCTCGACACGGTGAAAGTCGACTATTACGGTACCGCCATGCCGGTGAACCAGATTGCGCAGGTGCACGCGCCTGAGGCCCAGCTCATCACGGTTACGCCCTTCGATCCAAGTTCCCTGGGCGAGATTGAAAAGTCCATTCGCAGCGCCGATTTGGGGTTGAATCCCATGAATGACGGCAAAATGATCCGCATCCCGGTGCCGCCGCTCACCGAAGAGCGCCGCAAGGAGATGGTAAAACACCTGCATAAGATTCTGGAAGAGCACCGCACCGCCATCCGCAACATCCGCCGCGATGGCAACGATCAAATCAAAAAAGCGCTGAAAGACAAAAAAATCTCCGAAGATGATGAGCGCCGCTCGCTGGAAGAGATCCAGAAGCTCACCGACGATGAGATCAAGAAGATGGAAGAGATGAGCAAAGGTAAAGAAAAGGAAGTCATGGAAATCAAGTGAAGTACGATTTACGAAGTACGATTTACGATTTATCGAATTTCTTTAGACTAAGTTCGGGGCGTAATTACAGATGAGAATCTAGGAACTGCTTAGTTCTTCTTTCGACTTCACAAACCATCAAGTCTCAAACCGACCCCTCCGAAATCGTCCTTCTTAAATCGAAAATCGTACTTCATAAATCGTACTTCTTAAATCGAACTTCTTCGTAAATCCGTCAAACTTCGGCTACTATGACCCTAGAGGTTGGGATGGCGCGGGCCGAAGACACTTCAACGAAAGCAGGGGAAAGCGCTTCCTCCGCGCCCGAGATACGCGAGCGACCCGGAGGACCCAACGGACAACAAGCCACTCCTTTGCCCGCTCCGGCTGAATCCGAAGAGAAAGAAAAGTGGACCGCGGAGAGCCATCCCCATCGCCGGGCCAGCGATAAGACTCGTCGCTCCATACTCGCAGGCCAAACCATTGTAGCCATCGCCGTGGTCCTGACCATCTGCTACGTCGCCAAACTGGTGCTTGTGACCCTGCTGTTTTCGATCTTGCTGGCCTATATTCTCTTCCCGGTGATGGACTTTCTGGAGCAGATGAAATTCCCGCGATCGCTGGCCTCATTGCTGGCCGTGCTGCTGCTGGGTTCGGCCATCTATGCCGCGGCCTTCTTTGGCTATAACCGGGCGGTCGACTTCGTGCAGACACTGCCTAGTTACACCCACAAAATAGAAGGCGCATTGATGCGCTTCCGCGAGCAGGCCCAGAAGATACAAAAGAATACGGAAGAAGTGTTCCCCGATACCAGCGATGACAAGAAGTTGGTTAGGGTGCAGCAGCAGACGAACTGGTTCGATTTTGTCAGCAACAGCTTGGGCACCGTCAGCGAAGTGGCGTTTTCCATCTCTTTCATGCCGTTTCTTATCTATTTCATGCTGAGCTGGCACGACCACGCCCGCGCCGCCACCGTCATGCTGTTCAGCATGGAAAATCGCAACACCGCCTACGTGACCCTGGGACGAATCTCGGCTATGATTAACAGCTTTATCAACGGCAACATCATCGTGGGATTGTTTGCATCCGTTGCCAGTCTGGGTGTCTTCTGGTACCTGCACCTGCCCTATTTCTATTTTCTGGGCTTTATCAGCGGATTTCTGACTCTGATCCCTTATTTGGGGGTGGTCCTGGCCATGGTGCCGCCGCTGGCCGCCGGCTTTGGACAAATCCACGGAGGTGGCATTCTCACCATTGTGCTTACAGTCTTGGGCTTGCACGTGTTCGCGATTAACGTTCTCTATCCCAAGCTGATCGGTAAGCGTTTACAACTGAATCCCCTGGCGGTTACCATCGCCCTTCTTATCTGGGGATGGCTCTGGGGTGCTGTGGGGCTCATTCTGGCCGTGCCTATCACCGCCGCGCTGAAAATCATATTCGATCACGTGGAATCATTGCGGCCCTATGGCGCGTGGCTGGGGGAATAGCATTTAGTAATTGGCATTTAGCCCTTTCAATTGTTTGCTTATGTAATCCAGACACGCCTTTTCACAGGGATTATTCAAAGATTCATTCCATACGGCAGGAGGGCGCAGCTAGAGGTTAGCTGTAACAGGTTGTCCTTGGAGTGAAGCAACCAGAAAAGGAAAATAGTAACACCAGCGCTCAAGGGCTAAGTGCCAATGGCTAAGTGCTAAATGCTGCTTCTATGCTTCTATTACTACATCAGGGAAGCGCAGCTTCGATTTAGCCAGTGCCTTGGTCAGCACGTCTTCGACTTCGACCTCGGCCACGTTCTTGGCCAGGGCCAGCTCGCTTACCAGAAGATAGCGGGCGCGTTCCAGCATCTTCTTTTCGCGGAAAGAGAGCGGCTTGGTCTGGTTCAGGATAAGCAAGCCTTTCAGCACGACAGCCACATCGAGCAGGGAACCGGTCCGCATCTTGTCGGAGTTCTCTTTGAACCGGAATTTCCAGTCGGTATGGTTTTCGCACTTGCCATCGACAAGGAAATCCAGGATCTTCTGGACGTCCCCGTTCTTGATGACCCGGCGCAGACCCACCGCTCCGATGTTGCGGAAGGGGATCTCCACCTTAAGGCTGCTGGCTTTGAATTTAAGCAGATAAAATTTTTCAGAAACTGCGCCAAGTGTGCGGCTGTTGATCTGCTCGATAACGCCTACGCCGTGATTGGGATAAACAACCTTGTCGCCAATCCGGAAGCTCATTATGTTGTCATTCATGAAGGGCACCCACGTGAGGGTTACAGGGGAGAAACTAACTAAATTATAAACCCAACCCGGTTTGAAAGCAAGCCTACCAAGCTAATCTAAAATAAACAAAATAGGGGATTTAACACAAGTGCTGCACTGCCTTTAGGGCTAAACTATCGTAGCTCGTAGTTTCTTTGGCCCAGGATAGCCCCATTTTTACACAGGCAGCCTTTACCGGAATGTGAAATTTGGCTCCCGTGCGGCATCCCACGTTGCGGGATTTTCGGCTGGGTTCTTGTCCGCCGACTTGCATATACTGGCTCTTGCCCCAATCCCAGCCTTTTTCCCGAGCTGAGGAATCGAGAACTGAACTCTTTTGAAACCGATTCTTCCGTGCTCCTCTGCGTCCTGCGGCTATGCCTCTTTCTGAGAGCCAAAAACTATGTTTTCGAGAACCGGCAACCCTCAGTTTTCCTGAGGGCAAAGGATCGACAACTTCAAAGACTATTGGCGACTGCTTTCGGCAGAGCGCAAGGAAAGGTATAATTCCCTTTGGGGCAGCAGGCTTTTGCTGAAGCTGCCCCTTTACAATTGAAGCCCGCGGTGCGGTAACCCCTAATGCCTGAGCATATTAAGAAAAAGCTGGAAGAAGAAATCAGGGCGCTGGAGCACGAGCTCCACCACGAATTGCCGAAAGAGATCAAGACCGCAGTAGCCCTGGGCGATCTGAGCGAGAATGCCGAGTACCAGACCGCCAAGCAGCGCCAGACTTTCGTAGACGCCCGGTTGGCGCAGCTCAAGAAGCGCATGGCCGAGCTTTCCATGATCAATCTGGCCAATATCCCAAAAGACAAGGTCGCCTTCGGCTCTACTGTGCAGGTATACGATAACTCCAAGGACGAAAAGATCGAATACAAACTGGTCACCAGCGAAGAATCTGATGTGGCCAAGGGATTGATCTCCACTACTTCGCCTATAGGCCGGTCACTGATGGGCAAAAAAGTGGGGGACACAGCTACTGTGGTCACTCCCGCCGGCAAGCGCGACCTCGAAGTCCTGAAACTAACAACGATCCACGACGAAGAATAAGCCGCTTCGTCAAGTTGTATTATTAATCTCCATGACCTGGACCCACGCTTTCGGACGAGGCTGCCGCGTGCTCTTGCACGCCATTGTTCGTGGTCTGGCCCTCACCCGTATCTCCCCTAACGTTCTCACTTTCATCGGACTGGTCATTAATATCGGCGCGGCGATATTGTTCGGCCTCGCCAATGCGGAAAACTATCAGCGCATGTTTTTCTATGCCGGCCTGGTCATCATCGGCGCCGGCATCTTCGATATGGTGGATGGCCGCGTAGCTCGCGCCACCAACCAGGTGACCACCTTCGGCGCATTCTTCGATTCGGTGATTGACCGCTACAGCGACGTGGCCCTGTTTTTCGGACTGCTCGTCTATTACGCCCGGGCTAACCGCTTCTTCTATGTAGTCATGGTGGCCTTCGTCATGACCAGCTCCGTCATGGTCAGCTATACCCGCGCCCGCGCGGAATCGCTGATCGGCTCCTGCAAGGTGGGTTTCATGGAGCGTCCGGAACGCATTGTGCTGGTCATCATCGGCGCGCTTTTTAATCGCTGGGGAACCATGGCGCCCTGCTTGTGGGTCATCGCTGTGCTCTCCACCACCACCGTCATCCACCGCATCCGCTACACCTATCAGCAGACCAAAGCAGCCGATACCGCCCGCTTGAATGCCAACCCTACTTCAGCCGAAGAGCCATACTTGCTGAAAGCCGCGAAGTAAATCCCTGTTCCATTGCCCTTCTGGTGAAAATTTTTTTAACCAGGTAACAAACTTCCCGAAATACCCATTTCAGAGAACGAACGCCTGAATTCTCGATCGCGGAGAACCGCGTTCGCCAGGCGAAGAGGGATGCGACGCTCTTTGGCTGTATGCTGAGTGCTTTTTTGCAGTTATTTTGAGCGCTCATTCAGTCTGATTAGGTCAACAGGCGGCCGAACCGAGCGGGCTTCCTTTCACTTATTCACCAGAGATTCATCAGACGTCCCGGGCCCAGCAGTAAAAGACCTCAAAGTTTTCACTTAGGAGATAGAACGATGTCATTACCTCAAAGATACTCACCGAGACTTGTTCACCCTTCAGCTTGCCGGGTCCCACTTCCAGCGTCTGACTCGCAGAAACGTCAACGAACACAACGCCGCCCTGTGCTCTTTTTGGAGAGCAGATTGAACGCATTGATTAAGCATCTATTTGGCGCATTGCAGCCTGTGCGTTTTGGGAGCTTAAGCACTCTTCTTGTGGCATTGTGCATTTTGTCCCAGGGTGCTCAGGGCCAAACAACTGCCAGCCAGTCGTTGTTGATTGTTGGGAGCATCGGCCCGAACGTGCCCAGCGGAGCCAGCGGAACTTTCTCGATGACCGTTAACAACCTCACCAAATCGGTGACCTATTGTGAGTGTGTGCTCGGAGGACAGGTCATCGACAATCCTGGCGCCATCATGCAGGCTCTGGTCAATGACTTTAACTCCGACTCGACATCCCCCGTTACGGCATCGCTCACCAGCGCCGGAGTGACGGTGACCAGCAAGACACCGGGTACGTTTCTGACTATTTCGAGCTCAGACAATGGCGCCGGGCTCGGCGGCCTTGGCGGCATCGGATTTCTGGGCATTCCTATTGTGCCCACCCCGAATACGGCCAGCCTCACGATTGTTGGAAGCATTGGTCCGAACGTGTGCAGTGGCTGCAGTTCGACTTTCACGATGAACATCAACGGCTTCTCCAAGTCAGTGACCTATTGTGAGTGTGTGCTCGGAGGACAGCTCATCGACAGCCCTGGCGCCATCATGCAGGCTCTGGTCAACGCTTTTAACTCCGACTCGACATCGCCCGTCACAGCATCGCTCACCAGCGCCGGATTGACGCTGACCAGCAAGACAGCGGGTACGGTTCTGACGGTCACGAGCTCAGACGATGGCGCCGGGCTCGGCGGTCTTGGCGGCATCGGTTTTCTGGGCGTTCCTATTGTGCCGGCTCTGGATACGGCCGCCCTTTCAGTTGTTGGAAGCGTCGGCCCGAACGTGTGCAGTGGCTGTAGCGGAACTTTCTCGGTGAACGTCAACGGCTTCACCAAGTCGGTGACCTATTGTGAGTGTGTGCTCGGAGGACAGATCATCGACAATCCCCGTGCAATCGAGCAGGCTCTGGTCAATGCCTTTAACTCCGATTCGGCATCGCCGGTCACGGCATCGCTCGGCAGCGCCGGATTGGAGCTGACCGCCAACACACTGGGCACGGTTCTGACGGTCACGAGCTCAGACAACGCTGCCGGGCTCGGCGGCCTTGGCGGCATCAGTTTCCTGGGGATCAACGGCAGCTTGCCCGGAGGTTCGGGTCCGGTGCCGGGCTTTATTAATCCAAAATACATCATCGTCGGAGTCAGCTATGCGCCTCCGGGGCAAAACAGTTCTGTGAACCACACGAACAGTACGTTAATGGGCAACACGACTGATATCCAACATTCATTCAAGAACAATGTCACCGTAAGCGTTTCGGTCAAAAATCATGACGCAATAAAGGCCTGGAAAATCGGAGAATTTGGTGGCGCCGTCACCGGCACGTCCTCAACCTCCTATACCCAGGGGTCCACCGACGGGCACACGGTTACCATCAATAAGACAACTACGCAATCCAACGCCACACCCGGCCCTGCGAACTCGTTTGTCGGACTCGATCACGATTTCGACCTCGTCTGGTTATGGCTCAATCCAGTAATTCCCCTGACCATCGACCAGACCAACCCTAACACGATCACCTGGAACGGATTGGGCTTTGATCCGACTGACCAGCCCGACCTGGAGGTGGTGCCCGTCCCCGTGGGAATGCTGAACGGCGACATTCCCATATCCCCCGATCTCGCACCCCGTCTGGCACGTAGCTGGGCCAGTGGACAAGCTTTCCCGCCTGGGCTGGGACCAGGTCTTACCGGACCAGGGCCAGGCACGGACTTCGACACCATCGTAAAAGCAGATCCTTTTGGGGAATGCACTCCGACTCCGGCAAATTGTCCGACAAGCGTTGATCCGGTGCGCTACACTCTTACCGACAGCCAGAACATCTTCTATTTGCAAGCGCCGGTAGGGGGCCAGCCTGTCCCCCAGACGTTCGGACTCAACTACACCAATACCTCGACCCAAAGCCACGGCGATTCTACTGAACTTGCGCAAGGGTTTTCATTGCAAGAGCAATTTAAGGGAGGTATTTTCGGCATTGGTCTTGAAGTCACCCTGAACCAGTCGGACACAATAACGAAGGGAACAAGTACTAAGACCGACCTAACCACCACGACAACCAACAATATTACCGCCTCGATCACGGGGCCCACATGTACCGTTCCCACAGGTCAGAACTTCTGCGAGCCGGAATACGATGGGGACTCAGAGTTTCTTGTCTACATGGACAACAAGTACGGTACCTTCATGTTCTTCCCAACGAAGGACCCGCGCTTCAGACTGTCCGCAGCGCCGGCATCACAGGGAGTCCCGGTGGGTGGTACTGTCACCTACACTGTCTCGAGCCAGGCGCTTGACGGCTTCACCGGCGACGTGAGCCTCTCCATCAACGGTTTACCGCAGGGGCAAGGCATTACCGCAAGCTTCAATCCCACAATCATCGCTGGCGGGAATGGCTCTTCCACTCTTACAGTTACTACCAGCCCTTCAACGCCCGCGGCAACCTCCAATCTGACAATTACCGGAACCAGCGGCACGGTGGTCGAACATGTACCTGTCGTCCTGCAAGTGCAGGATTTTACGATCCAGGTAACGCCCGGCTCTCAGACAGTTACGGCTGGCGGAAACACTGCCTATCAGGTAATCATTACGCCTGTGGATGGCATGGACCTCTCCACGCTGGCTCTCAGCGTGGATGGGCTGCCTGCGGGTGCAACGGGAAGCTTCAGCCCTCCTACGGCCAACGGGTCTGGTGGTTTGGGTTCCACGCTCACCATTACAACAACTACGTCGGTGGTGGGGGGGAACTACCCGCTTACTGTCAAGGGCACTGTTGGCAGCTTGACCCACAACGCGGTGCCGGTCAATCTTACCGTGATTGCGCCGGACTTTACGATTACGGCAGATCCAGGTTCGCAGACCGTCATCCCCGGTGGAACTACTACTTATACGGTGTCTACGTCAGCGTTGGACGGCTTCAACGGTAGCGTGGCCCTGAGCTTGGTTGGCTTACCTTCCGGCGCTACGGCAACCTTCAATCCAACTTCCATCAACGGTTCCGGCAATTCAACTCTAACCGTCACTACGTCTACGTCGACTCCCGCCGGAACTTCCACACTGCAGATCACGGGCGCCAGCGGCAGCCTGAGCCACACCACAGCCGTCAATCTGGTCGTCAATGCCACACCTGACTTCACCATCTCGGTGCAGCCGCAATCGGCGGGCATCAACCAGGGTGGAACTGCCAGCTATACCGTAACCACCACAGCGGTCAACGGCTTCAGTGGCAACGTAAGCCTGACCGTTAGTGGATTGCCGGTAGGCGCGACGGCTACCTTTAGTCCAAACCCGATCGCCGGTGCTGGCTCCTCGACGCTGACTGTACAAACCACTTCCGGAACTCCCGTCGGGAACTCTACGCTCACGATCACCGGAATCAGCGGGAGCCTGAGCCATAGTGCCATCGCCACGCTCACGGTGAACGCGGCGCCGGACTTCACGTTCTCGATCACACCTCCACAACCGATCAACCCCGGCCAGTGCGCTAGTTTCACCCTGTCGATTGCAGCCCGGAACGGCTTCAATGGCACCGTATCTTTCAGCGTGACTGGAGTGCCTGCGGGCGCAACGGCAAGCTTTAATCCGCAAACCATTACGGGTTCGGGTTCGGTGGTATTGACCATTTGCACATCGTCCTCGACCCCGGTTGGCAGCTACACGATAACCATCACTGCAACGAGCGGAAGTCTGACCCATAGCCAGACGTTTACCCTCACGGTGAATGCGGCGCCGGACTTCACAATTTCCGCGACGCCCGGTTCACAGACCATCACGGCCGGCCTTAACGCAAGTTACACCGTGTCCACCACGGCCGCGAACAGCTTCAACGGCAGTATTGCCCTGAGCCTGACCGGATTGCCCTCCGGCGCCACGGCCAACTTCAGTCCTACTGCGATCAGCGGCGCAGGTTCGGCGACGTTGACCGTGACCACCACCACCGCAACTCCGGCGGGCAGTTATCCGCTTACCATCACCGGAACCAGCGGAAGTCTGACGCATAACACGACAGCGACACTGGTCGTGAGTGCGCCACCGGCAAGCAGCACTCCAAATATCAGCAGCCTGTCGGTGAACCACGGGCCTTGTGGAGCTGTGATTACCATCAGCGGCACAAACTTCGGGTCAACGCCGGGCACGGTCACTTTCAACGGGACCGTGGCCAAACCCACCTGGGGTGCAAGCTCGATCTCCGTGCCTGTGCCTGATGGAGCCACCAGCGGTAATGTCGTAGTCACCGCCGGTGGTCAGGCCAGCAACGGAGTCCCGTTCACGGTGCAGGAAGATGCGGTGCACATCTTCGGGGTGAACTGCGCAACCTGCGGCTCGCAGTTGACACAGTTTACGATTCAGAATGCTCCGCTCTACAACTACGTCATCCAGTCGGGCGATGTCTTGAGCTTCTACCAGAGCCAGGCCGCTGCCGGCGGCGGCATGACCCTGTGCTTCTTGAACGGAGACGGATCGTGTGATGACGACGGCAGCGCTGTGGATCAAGACGGACAACGCATCAACTCTGACAGCTTCCACGGCGTAAGCCATTACCGGAAAGTAAATCTGACGCCGGCCGCGGGTCTGACGCTGGGGCAAATCATCTTCGACTCCAGCCGGAATACGCCTCCCGGGCGCTGGGATGTGTATTTCGCCGATGTTGTAATCGTAAGCGCCGATGGCACGGTGCGGCCAATCTTTATCAATGGCTCGACGCCCAGTCTGTATCGGTACAGCACGATGGGGGTGACACAACAGGGCTCAGCTATAGAACCTGCTCACACTTGGTGAGTCCAAACTCGCCAGGCCACTCCGGGCCACAAACTGCAACCACAGTTGGTGGCCCATTTTTTGCGCGGACTCAATCCTTCTGCGTTTCACCGCGCCCGCGCTGTTCAGTTCTTTTTCTGAGAACTGAGAGCCGGGAACTACATCAGATAGAATCACAATAGCGCGACAACTTATTCAACGTGACTCAGCAGAAAAATTCTCCTCTTCTCCTCGTCCACGGCGGCGCCTGGGCCATTCCCGATGACATGGTTGAAGACCACCTGCGCGGCGTGCGTGCCGCTCTCGCCGCGGGATGGTCTCAACTCAAATCTGGCAAGACCGCCCTGGAAGCGGTAGAAGCTGCGGTGGTTGTCATGGAAGACGACGAGACCTTCGATGCCGGCCGCGGAAGCTTTCTCACCAGCGACGGTCATGTGCAGCTTGACGCCCTGATGATGGATGGCAAAACCCTGCGCGCTGGAGGAGTTGGTTGCGTCGAGCATATCCGCAATCCTATTCGCCTCGCCCACAAGGTGCTGACCGAAAGTCCGCATGTTTACCTGGTGGCCGAAGGGGCCGAGCGCTTTGCCGCCGAGCATGGCATCGAGCTTTGCGATAACCGCGAGCTCATCATCCCGCGCGAGATTGAGCGCCTGCGCCAGTTTAAAGAGAAAGCCGCAGCCGGCCGGCCTGACCCAACATTTTCGGGTGCATCGCATGACACTGTGGGAGCAGTTGCGCTGGATGCCGATGGAAATCTTGCCGCTGCCACCTCCACCGGCGGCACGCTCAACAAAACTCCGGGCCGCGTCGGCGATTCCTCGCTGATTGGCTGCGGATGCTACGCCGATAACATGAAAGCAGCAGTCTCTTGCACCGGATGGGGTGAGCCCATCATGAAGCTGGTTCTAGGCAAGTGGGCCTGCGACCGGATCCAGGAGGGCGAAGCGCCTCGCGTTGTCGCTGAACAGGCGATCTCCTATCTCAAAAATCGCCTCAACGGCCACGGCGGCATGATCCTGCTGGATAGCGAAGGCCGCGCCGGCGTCTTCCATAACACGCCGCGCATGGCCTGGGCGCTCAAAGACATCAACCGCGAACACGCGCAAGTAGAAGGGAAAATAGTGTTGAGATAAAGTTGCCAGCAGCCGGTTGCCAGTTGCCAGTGGAAACAAAAAGCTTAAAAGCCAGCCGCAGATGCACGCAGATAAACGCAGATTCTCAGGACTTCCCAGTCTTGATAGCGTGTGGATCTATTCATACTTCTCTACAGTTGACTTTTGTTTTTCTCCGCGTCTCTGCGACTCCGCGGTTAAAAAAATATTTTCTGAAAAATCTCTGAAAATCTGTGTTTATTTTTTCATCCCGGTACGGAAGTTTGCTGCGGTAAGTGCGTGGTATTCTTGCTCCTGAGCTTTCCTGCCGCCTGGAGAATCCACATGCGAATCGCAAGAAAAATTAGCGTACTGCTGATCCTCGCCCTGTTCACCACTGCTCTGCCCGCCGTGGCGCAGACCGGCTGGGAGGTGGCAAAGATATTTCACATCGGCGGCGAAGGCGGCTGGGACTATGTCACCGTTGACCCGGAGACACACCGGCTCTACGTTACGCGCAGCGCGCACACGCAGGTGATCGACGGCGAATCGGGCAAGGTCATCGCCGACATCCCCGGCCAGAAGCGCTCGCATGGCGTTGCCATCGTTCCCGATGCCGGGCGCGGATTCATCAGCGATGGCGGTGACGCGGGCGCCATCGAAATATTCGATCTCAAGACCTATGCGGTCCTGGGCGCCATTCCGGCGCAGCCCGATGCCGATGGCATTATTTACGATCCTTTCAGCAAACAGGTACTGGTCGTCTCCGGCGATAAGGGAGTGTTGATGACGCTCAAGCCCGGCGTTGATCCTAAAACGGGAACCATAGACGCGCCCATCGATCTGGGAGGATCGCCCGAGTTCCTCGCCTCCGACGGCAAGGGCAAGGTCTACATCAATCTCATGGATAAGAACGAGGTCGCGGTCGTCGACATCAAAGCCAGGAAGGTCATCGCGCGCTGGCCCGTTGCCCCCGGAGGCGCGCCAGTAGGAATGTCGATGGACACCAAAAAGCGCCGCCTGTTTATCGGCTGCCGCAAGCCGCAGAAGCTGATCGTGATGAGCGCTGACACCGGCAAGGTGCTGACCGATCTGCCTATTGGCGAGAGCGTGGATGCCACCAAGTTCCTCGACGGCTACGCGTTCGCGAGCTGCCGCGATGGCTCGCTCGCCGTGGCCCGTGAGATCTCGCACAACAAGTTCGACATCGTGCAGACGGTGAAGACACCCGTGGGCGCGAGGACCATGGGCGTTGACCCCACCACTCAGAAGATTTATCTGCCGACTGCTGAGTTTGAGGAACCTAAGCCAGGAGCAAACGGCCAGACGCCGCGCCGGCCGGCAGCCAAGCCGGGTACGTTCATGATCGTTGTGGTCGCACGCCAGGCGGCGAAGTAGAAGAAGCAGTCAAGGATACGAAGGAAATTTTGACCGCGGATTACGCAGATTAAGGGAAGAAGCCGCGAGCCCCGAAGCCGAGCCACTGCACCACGGAGCGCTACTTCGCGGCCGCAGTTTGTTTCTGCAATTCTGATCGGAATGTCTGTTCTCGTTCAGCCACGTAGCTTTTGTAGCCTTCAGGATCAATGTAGGGGTTAGCGCCGCCAGCCTTCAATCGCTCGGGCATCTGAGCATACTTAGCTTCCATCCCGTAGTAGTTCCCGTGCGCGCCCAGGAAAACGTCGCAAGGCAGGGACTTGAGCACACGGAAGCCGCGCTCGTAATCGCGGGCGATCTCAGGATAGCGCGGGTTATTTACCAGCTTGTATCCCGGGTTGACGTTGGGACTGCCCACAATCACAACATCGTACGTTTTGCCGGCCTCGCTCACTTTCAGGCTCCAGGTGGTGCAGCCGCGGGTATGCCCCGGCGTCAGGTGGGCAACCAGCGCCGTATCGCCGAGGGTGACCTTGTCACCATCGTGAAGCACCCGGTCTACTTTGGCCGCCGGATACCAGAGTGAAGGAGCATTCCCGTACTGGAAGTCGCTCTTGCCGCCAGACTCGACAACCTGCGCGTCCCCATCCATGACCATATATTTGGCGCCCGTCAGCTTCTTTATCGCCGCGCTGCCTCCGTCGTGGTCAAAGTGCGCATGGCTGATCAGCAGGATTTTGACGTCGGTGAAGCGAAAGCCCAGCTTTTCAATGCTCTCGCGAATCAGCGGGACCGAACTCTTCAGGTTGGCGTTGATCAGAATATGCCCCGCAGGCGTCGTAATCAGGTACGAGGCAAGCCCTCGGCTGCCGACGTAATAGATGTTGCCGATCATGCGATGCGGAGGGAAGGGCTCTCTCCAGTCTGGGGAGTTGGGCAGTACAGGGCTCGCTTTTGTTGGATTTTTGGGTGCAGTGCTTGCCGGTGGGAAATTAGTTTGTGCGAGCAAGCCGCCGGCCAGAACCAAGACCAGGACAAAGACAAAAAGCAATCTCAGTCTCGCGAGTCGAATGAGCATACGTCGTAAAGAGTATACAGGCATAAGCTCCTGCCTTTCACTGCTCGGGCTGAGTGCTTATCTTAAACCGCAAAGGCTGGAAAAGTTTTCAGGAAAGTGTCACTATGGTTTTCGTAAAGTAGACTCATTCTTGTTAGCTCTGGTGAACCGCTGAGAGCAGTCACACAGATTTACGTTCAGGCGCGAGGACAATCATGACAAGTCCGTTGAGAACATTGGTGATCGTGTTTACATTTACGCTTCTATGCTGGCCGGTGGCCGCGTGGGGCGCGGATACCTGGGTTGAGGTCCGCAGTCCGCATTTCACCGTGGTGGGCAATGCTGGGGAAAAAGAGACGCGGCGCATTGCCAATCAATTTGAAGAAATTCGCGCCGTGTTCCATTTCATCTTCCCGACACTGCACGTCGATCCCGGCGCGCCCATCGAAGTGATTGCGGTAAAGAACGAAAATTCCATGAAAGAGTTCCTGCCGGATTTCTGGGTTGGAAAGGACCGGGCGCATCCGGCCGGCATGTATGTTTCAGGATTCGATGAAACTTTTGCGATCTTACGGACTGACGTTACCGGAAGCGCGGAGAATCCGTATCATTCGCTCTACCATGAATACACGCACACCGTTCTGCGATTAAATTACAGCGCCCTGCCGGTATGGCTCAATGAAGGATTGGCTGAGTTCTACGGCAATACTGTCATTGAAGACAACGAGACCGATATCGGGCGTGTAAGCAGCGCCCAACTCGCCCTACTGCAAAGGTCATCAATGATTCCTATCGACCAGTTGATGGGGGCAGACCAGCGCTCACCGCTCTACAACGAACGCGACCGGACATCCATTTTTTATTCCGAATCCTGGGCCATCGTTCATTACCTGATGCTTGATCCGGAAGCCACCCAGCAGCATTACCTTACCAAATACTTGAATGCATGGGACGAGACCCGCGATGGAGAAGAGGCGGCACGCCGCACATTTGGTGACCTGAAGAAATTCCAGAGTAGAATCGAGAGCTATGCGCGCCAGGCGGGGTTTCACTACTTGCATGGAAAACCGCAAGCGCATTTCTCTGCCAACGACTATACCGCCCGCACCATGACACCAGCCGAAGCCCTGGTGGTCCAGGTCGACTTCTTCCAGCACACGGGGCACATGAATGATGCGCGAAAACTACTGAGCCAAGCTCTGGGACTGCAACCTAATCTGGCCGCTATCCATGCAGGTTTGGGTTACGATAACTACGTCCAGTACAGCAACGACGAGGCAGAGAAAGAATTCAAGAAAGCGACAGAGTTAAATCCACAAGACTTCCGCTCTTTCTTCTATCTGGCCGAGATCACGCACCGCAAAGGCTACGATGCTCAGAGTACATCGCAGATTGTGAAGTACCTGGAAAAGACTGTACAAATAAATCCTAACTTTGCTCCGGCTTATGCGTTTCTTTCGGCAGCCTACCGGCAGCAGAAAGAAACGAGGGAAAAGGCGGTGGATGCAGCAGTCAAGGCGAACCACCTGGAACCCACCATACTTGCCTACATGGCCGACGTTGGAGATGCCTTGATGGCCCTGGACCGTGATGCTGAGGCGCGTGCGGTTGGCGAAAAGATCAATAAAAACGCGCTGTCGCCGCAAGAAAAAGCCCTGGCACAGTCGTACGCCAGACGGCTAGCAAGGCACGAAGAGCTAGCCCGGAACAAGCAAAACCCGGGTACGGGAGAGCAATCTTCGAGCGGCGACGAAGAATTGGCTTCTCAAGACGAGGCAGATATGCGACAGTCGAGCGGAGCGGTCACCGCCTCGGCAGAAGCAGCAGCACGCCCACCTGTCACTTCTGAAGAAGGCTTGATTCGTGAAGCGGATTGCAGCGCATCCCCAGGCGCTACCATCAAGTTTGCGATTCTAGGCGAGACGCTGGTGCTCTCTGTGCCCGACTTGGCAAAGATCGAGTACCATGCCGGAGAGAAAGATCTTGCCGCCGACGCCATACCGTGTTCGCAATGGAAGGGCCGCAAAGCCAAGATCACCTTCAAAGCCGGCGACGGCAAAGCGTCCCAGGGCGATGTGACCGCAATCAATTTCCATTAAGAGAGTTGGTGTAAGGCCTCCGCGCCCTCTGCGGTTTGAATTCTTGTTTTTCGCCTTGGCATATGCAAATCCGCTGCCAAATTCTGCATTTCCGATCAGCGCTTGTCCCAGGATCTTGCTGACACAGAGAGGCTGCCCGATAAGCGGCTAGCCAAGTGGTTAACGGTAACTACCTTCGCGCTTTTGCGCGCTCTCTAAGCTAACCAGCTGTTGGTTTGAACAAAACCTGGTTTGACCTATAATTGGGCCTCCCCCCGATAGACCAACAAACTTTGGAGCAACGTCATGTACCTCTCACGCTCGACATGTGTGTTCGTGGTTTTCATTCTTATGCCAGTCTGCCAGCTTATGGCTCAATCCAAAACACCGGTGGAAGTGGCGAGCCTGCGTCCCGGCCAGGGCTTGGTCTGGCAGCGTACTTCGCCTACTGTACGGCAGCCGGACGGGCCGGTGCTGTATCAGCTTCTGCTCAATGCCAGCGGCACGCCGGGCACGGTGCCGGTCTTTGACGCCAATCCACGCCATCTCATCAATTCGCCAATTACAATCAGCAGCAACAACGTTGTCATCGGCGGAGGCGGCGGACTCAACATTAACGGCTCAACCGGCATCATCACCTTCGCCAATGGGCAGACCTTCCCCGGCGCGATCGGGGTGAACAGCGTCACCGCGGGCAACAACTTCATCACCATCGGCGGGACCGCGTCTAATCCCACAGTAGGATTGAATACCGGCAACACCGACGCACGCTATCTGCAACTGGGCGGCGGAACCATGACCGGCAGCATTACTTTCGCAAACGGGCAGACTTTTCCCGCTTCGGGATTGCCCAGCCTGGCGGGCGAGGTGACTGGGCCGCCGGGCGCGACCGTGGTCTCGAATGCAGTCTCAGCGAACACTGCCAACGCTATTGTGCGGCGCGATGGCTCAGGTAATTTCTCGGCGGGAACGGTCACACTTAACGGGAATCTGGCGTTGCCCAACACCGCATCGGCATCCGTGGGTGTGATAACACTGGGGGGTACACCATTCCTGCACAATTTTGGCGGACAAAACACCTTCGTGGGCGCATCTGCCGGCAACTTGAGCATGAGCGGCACAGGCAACGCTGCCTTCGGAACCTCTGCATTCACGGCGAACACGACCGGTGGAGGAAACGCCGCCTTTGGCGTTAACGCTCTGGCATCCAACACGACAGCGACCTACAATACGGCCGTTGGTTTTAATGCACTCATCTTCAACACCAGCGGGCAGTTTAACGCCGCCTTCGGCGGCAACGCGCTGGTGGCCAACACGACGGCGAGCGCCAATACAGCCGTGGGCGCCAGCGCATTGCAGGCCAATACGACCGGCGGGGGCAACAGTGCTGTTGGTTTCCACGCGCTTCTCTCCAACACCATCGCAGACGGTAATTCCGCCTTTGGCGCCTACGCACTTAGCCTTAACACCACAGGCACCAACGACGCCGCCTTCGGCGCTCAGGCTTTGCAGGCCAATGCGACCGGCGGCGCAAATTCGGCCTTCGGCTCCCACGCACTTGTTGGAAACACGACCGCAAGCAACAACTCAGCTTTCGGAAATAGCGCGCTTGCCCTGAACTCCACGGGCAGCCTGAACTCGGCCTTCGGCTCGAACGCGCTCTTCGCTAATACAGCGGATTTCAACTCGGCCTTCGGTTTCGGCGCGCTCCAGTCGAACACGACCGGTACCTACAATGTTGCTTTCGGCGCCAACGCACTCTTGGCCAATACGACCGTGAACGGCAATGCGGCCTTCGGCACCAGCGCACTGCAGAACAACACCACGGGCACACCGAACGATGCCTTTGGGTTCCACGCGCTGTACGCCAATACCACCGGTGCGAGCAACTCTGCCTTTGGCGACAATGCGCTCGCCGCTAACACGACAGCCTTTTACAACTCCGCCTTCGGTTCCGGCGCGCTCCAGTCGAACACCGGTTTCTCCAATGCCGCCTTCGGGGCCAACGCGCTCTTGAGCAACACCTCCGCAAGCAATAACACGGCATTCGGCAGCAGCGCGCTCCAGAACAACACGACTGGCTCGCCCAACAATGCCTTTGGCTTCCACGCGCTCATCTCCAACACCACAGGCCACGACAATGCCGCCTTCGGCACCAATGCGCTCCAGACCCTTACGACCGGCCAGCTCAATGCCGCTTTTGGCAACAATGCCCTCAGCTCGAATACAGCCGACGAGAATTCCGCCTTTGGCGCAAGTGCACTACAGGCCAATACGACGGGTTTCGGCAACAACGCCCTCGGCGCCGGGGCGCTTTTCTCGAACACGACGGGAGCCGATAACGCTGCTTTCGGACAAGCCGCACTCCAGTCCATCACGACGGACAACAGCGACGTCGCCTTTGGCACCTTCGCGCTTTCCAGCCTCGCCAGCGGAAGTGCCAATGTCGCGATCGGCGATTTTGCAGGCGGCAACCTCACGACCGGGAGCAATAACATCTACATCAACCACGTGGGGGTCGTCAGCGAATCGAACACCATTCGCATCGGTACGAGCGGCACGCAGACGGCCGCCTTCATCGCCGGCATCTCCGGCGCCACCAGCGCCAGCGGCGTGGCGGTCCTGATTAACACCTCGGGCCAGTTGGGGACAATACTTTCGTCGCAGCGCTACAAAGAGCAGATCGCCGACCTGGGTGCAGAGAGCGATGTGCTGATGAAGCTTCGCCCGGTGGCGTTCTACTACAAGCCCGAACTCGATTCTACGCACACCCGGCAGTACGGCCTGGTGGCGGAGGAAGTCGCACAGATCGCGCCGGACCTGGTTGTGTTTAATCAAGAAGGGCAGCCGGAGACGGTGCGCTACCACTTCGTGAATGCCATGCTGCTGAACGAGGTGCAGAAGCAGCGCCGGCTGATCGAAGCCCAGCAGAGTGCAAATGAAGCCCAGCAAAAACAGGTCGCGGCGCAACAACAGCAGATCGAATCCCTGCAGCAGCAGTTGCGTGAGATGATGATGCGGCTCGAAGTTGTAGAAGCTTCGTCTCGCGCCCAGGCAAAAACCAGCCAGATTGCAGCTTCGCGATAGGAATTTGCGGAAGAAGGAATGTGAAAGAAGGAAGAAGATAGATGACGACAATAAAACCTGCCGATCTGAAAAGGAATTAAAAACGCGCTTCCGCGCTGATCTGCATGCACCTGCGGCGAATCTTTGTGTTTTTTTGGCCGCACAGCAAATCCGTTGCCAAATCCCGACTTTTTGCTCAACCTTTGTCCTAAAACCTTTGCCCGATTGACCCGTCGAATCAAACCAAAGTAGCATCTAAATCCAGGTATTTTGGCTAAGCCTATGGGCATACAAAAATCGCTTATCCTGGCGCTGATTTTGGGTGTATTGGCGCTGATTACAACCTCCTGCGATACCGGGGAGAAGCATTCGGCAAAGGCCGCTCCCGCACCGCAGGCCATGGCTCCTGCAATTGCCGCCCCGGCTGCGGCCCCTGCACCTAAAGTTGAAGAGCCGCCGCCGGCTCCCAAGCCCGACCCGGTCGACGGTATGGTCGCGGCTGCCGAGAAGGAATACCAGGCGGGCCAGGCCAACTATGCCGCCGGACATCTCGATGCCGCCAAGCAGAACTTCGACCGCGCATTCGATGCGTTGACCCAGGGGCCGGTTGACGTCAAGAGCGATCCACGCCTGCAGCAGGAGTTCGACAAGATTGTCGAAGGCACCAGCCAGCTCGAAGTCCAGGCGCTGAAGCAGGGCGACGGATTCACTGAGCAGAAGTCCCTGCCCGCACCTATTGACGAAGCCAACGAAGTAACCTTCCCCGTAGATCCCAAAATCAAGGCCACTGCCGAGGCCGAGCTGAAGGCCACCCATTTCGACCTGCCGCTGACGTTGAATGACTACGTGGCCGGCTACATCAACTTCTATACCAATTCCCCTAAAGGACACGCCACCGTAGAGCGCGCCCTCACCCGCGCCGGGCGCTATCGGGAGATGATTGAGCGCATTCTGCGCGAGGAAGGCGTGCCCCAGGACCTGATCTACCTGGCGCAGGCCGAATCCGGATTCCAGCCGCTGGCGCTCTCCCGCGCCGGGGCCCGCGGACTGTGGCAGTTCATGGCCAGCCGCGCCACCGGATACGACCTTAACCGCAACTGGTGGGTGGATGAGCGCCAGGACCCGGAAAAAGCCACCCGCGCCGCCGCCCGCCACCTGAAAGACCTTTATAACCAGTTTGGCGATTGGTACCTGGCCATGGCAGCTTATAACTCCGGTCCGGGAAACGTGCAGCAGGCGGTGCAGCGCACCGGCTTCGCCGATTTCTGGGAGCTCTACCGCCGCAACGTGCTTCCCAAAGAGACCAAGAATTACGTGCCTATCATTCTGGCCATGGCCATCATCGCCAAGAATCCCAAGCAGTATGGTTTGGACGATATCCAGGTTGATCCCCCTTTGCAGGTGGACAAGGTAACTATTGATTATCCTGTTGACCTGCGTCTGGTGGCCGAATGCGTGGATGTTTCCCTGGACAACCTGCAGGATTTGAACCCCAGCCTGCTTCGCATGACCACTCCCAAGGAAGGCACATTCGAGCTTAACCTGCCCGCCGGGAGCAAGCAGAAGTATCTGGAAGCCATTGCCGCCATCCCGGTTGATAAACGCGTATGGTGGCGCTACCACAAAGTGGCTGGGGGCGAGACTTTGGCCTCTATCGCTAAGGAATACAGGACAACGCCCGCTGCAATTACCGAGCTCAATGGTCTGACCGCTAATGAGATTTCACCCGATACCAAACTGATTATCCCGATTGCGGAAGGCAAGCATGCGCCAGGAGACGTTGAGACCCTGGTCTTTTCACGGCATGCCACGCGCTATCGCGTGCGCCGCGGAGATACGGTGCTCTCGGTGGCCGACGATTTTGGCGTGCCTCCCCAAAAACTGCGCCAATGGAACCGCCTCAAGGGCAACGAACTGCGCAAAGGACGTACTTTATACATCTATCGTCCGCTGCCTTCGGGTAGGGCAGAGCCGGAAATGCAAACCGCAGCTAAGTCTCACCCTAGCTATAACTTACAGACATCCACAAAGGCCGCGTCCAAAGCCAAAGCGGGCACGCCAGAGGCGCCCGCAGGCGGACGGACGCATACCGTCCAGCCCGGCGAAACCCTGTACAGCATTGCTAATGACTACGGCACTACGGTAGACGCACTGAGGCGCGAAAATAAATTGGCCTCTGCGCTCCTGCACCCCGGAGATGTGTTAGTAATTAAATGAATGTTTGCAAAGACGCTTGTCTTTTTATGCGCTTTGATTACACTTTCAGTGTTGACATAGAATTGACGGCTGCTATAATCCGCCGTATTTATTTTTGCAATTTACAATGCATCATAAGGTATTTTGTACCCGGCATCCGATGCAAAGGGCTTTGCGTCCGGACCGGAATTTTGAGGAGGAGATAAATGAGCTTCGACAACAGGACCCTCTACGGACGCAACGACGACGAAGAAGACTTTGGTGAGATGGGCTCCAGCTATGGAGACGCGACCGAAGAGTACGAGGAAGAAGAGGAAGAAGAAACCACTGAACCTTCCGGCGGAGCGGAGTCTTCAACCTCCGGCTCCTTCGGCGAGCCCGCCGGCGGCGGCTTTGGCGCGTCCGGGGGGGACGGTAAACCCGCCAAGAAGAAGGCGGCCAAAAAGAAACCAGCCAAAAAGAAGTCAGCTAAAAAATCTGGCAGCTCCAGCGCAGGAAAAAAGAAGAAAGCTGGAAAGAAGAAAAAGGGCTCTGCCAAGAAAAAAGACAAGAAAAAGAAGAAAAAAGGCAAAAAGAAATAATCTGCAGCCTGTCTTTCTTCCAACCCACAACATCTTTAAGGGCAAAAAGCCGCAAACTCCGTCTGCGGCTTTTTGCCTTCCATCTTTAATGTTTTTCTGCGCTCCTGGAGACGTAGCAAGCTGCGTCTCTACCCGAAGCAATCACTTCCTGCCTTGAACTACATGCAGACAACGGCCATAAAGCTCCAGCAGATGCCCGGCATACTCTTCCGCTTTTACGGTGGCCGCCCCCTGGAAGCCAGCGCCGGCCGCGGCCCCGCGCCCGTAGCCGGTGGTCATGGCAATGAACTTCATTAGATCTAACGCAATATCTTCATTGCGGCGCGCGCCCAAGGTGATGCTCCCCATCTCTTCCATACAATCCTCCCCAGCAGGAATTCATGAATACGAATTGGATTCTACACAATCCGGCGTTATCGGAAGCTTTTCAAAAAGCGCATAATTAAAACCCATGCCACTCGATGTTCTCTCGCTTTGTATCAGGGCACGAGTTTACTCGTGCCACAAGGATCTCCTGATGACCGGCTTTAGCCGCTGCGTTTTTTCCTAAGAGACGCTGAACGATCTTGGTCATGCTGCAGCAGGGGCTCAAGCCCAATCAATCACTCAACTTATCGGCACGACTGAAGTTGTGCCCTGATACAAACCTTTTGTTGCCGGTCAGAAGGCGCCCTGATACATGTCCTCTCGCAAATGGAGGTACGGGCAATTATGTTAAAAGCACACCAGCAAAGGTTGCAGGCGTATGCCTGCCACTGGAGGGGTGCTATCGGTCTTGCGGCGGGCGAAGACGTGCTGATACACAGCGTCGTACTGGCAGCCGACCGCTTCTGGGCTGCGGGTTTCGAGCAGGTGCCTGCGGGCTGTGGCTGCCAGCGCGTCGCGAAGATCGGGGTTGCGCGCCAGGAAGGCGGCACGCGAGGCCAGGTCCTGTACATCGCCGTTGCGGAACCAGAGCAAGCCGCGGCCGTGAGGCGAGAGGTCGCGATGACAGGAGCTGTCGGCGGCGAGCAGCGCGCGGCCGGCAATCATGCTGCCCAGGGCGGATGAAAAATTGTGCGGGCAGGCGGTAGAGGAACCCGCAAATAGATTCTCTGGAGCGCTTTCCTGCGATGTTTCCCCCAGCGCAATGACCACATGCGACTCGGCGAACATGCGCTCACACTCGTCTGCCGGGACAGCGAATACGAAATCCGCGATGCCCAGAGCGGTTGCCCTTTCCAGCAGGGTCGCAGCGCAGGCAGCGGTCGCCATCACAAACAGCCGCGCGCTCACGATTTCCTGCCGCCACAGCGCGAAAGCCTGTAAAAGAAACTCGATATTCTGAATGGCTTGTTGTGAGGCTGCCGGATCGGCCTGCAAGCAAACATCGGGCGCGAAGAACACAATGCCTTCCTGATCGTCTGTTTTGCCGGGAACCAGGGATTCTGGTCCGGCTAGAAAATCCAGGACCTCGGGGCTTAACGGCTCCGAAATCTGGAAGACGTTTTCCGGAGCGCATCCACGCCTGAGCGCGCCTTCACGCATAGTTCCGGCATGGACGACCACGGCGCCTGCGTGCGTAAGCACAAACTGCTCCGCCACCGCGAACGAGCGCGCCAGCCAGGAAAGATCTTTCGACGAGGAATGGGAGTGAGAGTTTCCGTGAGAGCCTGCGTGAGTGTGGGCGGTGCTTTCGATGGCACGGGAGAAGTCGTAAACCACCGCCGGACAGTTGCGCACGGCCGCCATTCCGGCGGAGAAGCAATGAGCATGAACCAGGTCAGCGTTGGCGGCGGGAATGCCTCGTTCTACTTCAGTCTCCATGAGGTTGCGCCGCCACTTGCGGACCTCTCCCCATGCGTTCAACAACGATACCGGCTTGGGCGCTTCTAATCTCCTGGTCCGGAAGCAGCTTTGCTTTAAGCATTCCCCTTGTGGGGTGAGGACGTAGGGTCTCATGCCGACCACCGCCTGTGCCTCGACCGCTGGCAGTACCTGGTGCACAGAATCACAGGCATGTATCGCGCGCCAGGGACGGGATGCCGTGGCGACCTCGGGCCTTACCGGCCCCGGCGAAAAAGCATGCGCTCCTCCTGCGTGGAGAGACTGCAACATTTATGAAACCTCCCTTTGTTGGGGTGCAATGTCCGAGTACAAGACCACCCGGTTGCGGCCAGTTTTCTTGGCCGTGTACAGCGCGGCATCGGCATTCTCGATCAACTCGCGCTTGAATTGCGCGTCCTGGTCAAAGACGGCAATGCCAATGCTGATGGTCAAGCGCTCAACGGAATTGGGCGAACCGGCAAAGAATTTGGCCTGTTCCACGTTCCGGCGCAGGCGCTGGGCGACGAACTTGGCCCCTTCTCCGCTGGTCTCCGGCAGTACGATGACAAACTCTTCGCCCCCATAACGCGCCACCGTATCTACCTCGCGCATGTCTTTCATCAGTAAAGTGGCCACCTCCCGCAAGATCTGGTCGCCTACGTGATGGCCATACTGATCGTTCAGCGGCTTAAAGAAATCAATATCAATCATCAGCAGCGCCAGCTTTTGTTTCTTGCGCCCAGAGCGCTTGATTTCGACCTCCAGTTGCTGCTCGAAGTATCCGCGGGTCTTCAATCCGGTAAGAAAGTCGGTGAAGGCAAAGCGGATGAGGCCCTCGTTGGCATACTCGCGGGTGAGCTGGTTTTCCGCCACCAGTGACAGGATCCATAACAGTTGCGCGTCCACAGAATTAAAGGCATTTGGCCTGGGACTGAAGAACTGCATGGTCCCCAGGGTCCGGTTGCTCACAAATAAGGGAATCACCAGCGCAGACGAGGCTTCGACGGTGCGCAGGAAGGCATCTGCCTGCAGGTTGTGTCCTTCGCCGACCAGGAGGGGGCGGCCGTATTTTGTGGCCCAGAAATTCAGAACGTTCCCTCGGGCGAAGTCCTCGCGGGGCAGCTCTTCCAGGTTGCGCGTTGCGCATAGCTGTGCCTGTTCATGGGAATCGTCCCAAAAATATAAGAGCGCTCTTTCATAGGAGATCATTTCTGCGGCAAGATCGCACAGCAGATTCAACGTGGCTTCCAGCTCCATCTGCAGGCCACTCAAGATGCTGAGGCGCAGGATTACGTTCACCTCTTGCCAGCGCTCCTGAACCACCGTCGCCGAAAGTTCGGAGAAAACCTCCACAACAAATTTTTCCGGCGGATAGGAGTCGTAGCTCTCGAGTTCCCTTCCCATGGGCGCTATATTCATTCGAAAACCACTACCCAGCGAGGCGCAGCACTCCCCTAGTGTGAGAAAGCAAGCAGGGCTCCGGGGTTGGCTTGGATGTATGCCTTGGCGCGCATTGGCATTCCGAGACCCAGAGCTGTGGAGAACAGGGGGAGGGAGGCAGGAAACCGGCGATCGCCGTGACCGCATTGTGACCGGATTTGCCCTGCTATGCCGGGCCATTCGCGGGGTCAATATCCGTTTAACGAACGATTTTTCGCCGTTTTAAATCCTTCTCTTTATTTTCGCCTGTTGCTAACTTGTCCAGCAAAGCATAGGATACGAGGTGTTGTGGTCGTCGCGCCAGTCTACGGCACAAAGCCGAGGCTTCTCAAGGGCGACGCTCATGCCGTCAGCAGTGCCCAAAGCCTTTTAAGTGACTTCGGCCCCTTAATCTTAAACACACGCCTTCAGTGCGTGGTCGTCTGTTCGTGCAACACGTTGCCCAAAATAACGTAAGTACGGGAGAGATCGTCATGGCCTGGTACGCATACTGCATCACAGAGCAGCAAGCTTTTCAGGGTGAAAATAGAGCCCGCCGCCCTTTCATCATTGAGGAAATTCGTGGAATCGGGGATAGACAGGTTATGGGCTATCCCAGTGGCGAGTTAGCCGTTATCGTGAGCGAATACAAGCGCGCCAACGACCTCGATCAAAAAGCCATCCTGGAACACGTCAAAGTAGTCGCCGAATGCTTTCGTAGCGCTACCAACTCCAACACGACGGTTTTACCCTTCCGCTTTGGGACGATTTTCGATACCGATGATGCCTTGCGCCGGGCAGTGCGCTCCAATCGCAAGGCCTTCCTCAAGGGTGTGGCCCACCTGCGCGGCAAGGCGGAGATGCATGTGAAGCTGCTGGTCAAAGACGGTTCCATGCGACAGGCGCTGACTGAGATCGTCCTGCCGGCCACCGTCGGCGGCGACTACCTGACCAAGCTGCGGGAAAAGGCAGCCCGCCTGCGCGAACGGCAGACCAAGGCCCGCGCCATCTCGGTGCAGGTGCACAAGTTATTTAACCCGCTGGAAGAAGAAGTAAGCTGTAAGAAGGTAGACTCCGGCGGAATGGTCATCGATATTGCCCACCTCGTAGACAGCAAACAAATCGAAAAATACCAGGCGCGTTACAACTCCGCCGCCCGCCAGTTCAAGGATTGCGAATTGTCGGTCAGCGGGCCGTGGCCTCCGTACCACTTCCTGCCCGGTAAACTGCGCACCGTGGCAAATTAACCGGGAAATCAAGAACCCTGCTGGTTCGGTTTACATCCTGACGAATATCCAGACGTTTATTTTCAACGCTGAGGATTCAACTTCAGTCTTGCCCTCGTCCAGAGGCGTAACGGAGTATCGTTTATTGCACCACGCCTGTAACCACCACCGAAACCGGATCATTACCGGTCGCAAAGGGTGAACCAGCGACCGGAGTTAAGGCGCCACTTCCCTGATTAATTGAGAATACCGAAATATCATTCGAGCCGGAATCAGCGACCAGCAGGAAGTTCCCCGATGGATCGACTGTTAGGGCGTGGGGCGCAATGCCGGTGTTCATTGGCCCGCCGGGGAACGCAACCAGAGTGCCGTCGGGATTGATGGCATAGATCGAGATATCGTTTGAGCCCTGGTTCGCTGCGTAGAGGAAGCGTCCTTTAGGATCAACGGCAACAGCCACCGGCTGCGTGTGCGCCGGGTAGCTCGCCAGCGGCTGGGGCTGGCTGGGACATCCGATGCACGTGCTGCTCTGGAAGGCGAATATGCTGTTTGAGCCTTTGCTGGCGACATACACCGCCGCTCCCGATGGCAGCGTCGCGATGCCTTGCGGATTTATGCCTGCCGGCGCCTGTCCGCTGCTGTTGTTTTGCAGCTCTCCGTAGGAGCCAGGGCTACTGAGAATGTCGACGTTGTAGTTCAAGAGCTGATTCGACGGGGAAGGCGTAGCAGAAGAGACGAACGCATACTGGCCGGTAGGATCGGTCACAACGGCGGATGGCGCCAGAAGTGCGGTGTAGGGTGAATTGGAAAGTGCTGACAAAGCTCCGGTGGAACGGTTGATGGAATAGCCGGAGACGGTGTCGTCGCCCGTATTGGCAACGTAGAGCAACCGTCCGCTGATATCGGCAAACAGGCTCGTGGGGTTGGCGCCGGAAGCAAATGGCGATCCTGTGACCGCGGCGAGAGCCCCCGTGTTGGAAATTGTGAATGCGGAAACGTTGTTTGAGCCGCTGTTGGCAACAAAGGCAAAGCTGCCAGATGGATCAACCGAGATCGAAGCGGGCGCCGTGCTGGTAGCAAAGGGTGAACCGGCAATTCCCCCGGTAAGCGCGCCGGTTGCAGGATTCATGCTGAAGGCGGAGACGGTTTTGTCCGTCAGGTTTGTCGCGTACACGTACTGTGGCGTGACGCTGACGCCTTGTGCGCCCTCCACCAATGCAAACACGTGACCGAATGAGCTTTGTCCCAGCATCTGACTGGTCTGGCTGGGAATGCCATTGCTCGAAGGAAAATTCGAGACGAGCACCGGACCTCCGCCGGGTGGAGTGGCATAAGTGAATTTCCCGGATGAGCTGATAAAGTCAACTTCGGGCGCGTTGGCAAAAGGCGTTCCGCCGTTCAATTGAGTCAGGGCGCCGGTATTCAGATCGACCGAGAAAACCGCCAGCGCATTGTTATAGAAGTAGCCAAACTTCTCGGCCGGATCCAAGAGGAAGCGCGCGCCACCGCCGTTGGTCGAAGTGAAAGGAGCGTTCGCCATTCTCGTCAGGGCACCCGTGGTGCCATCGATGTTGAAGGCGTCGATACAGGAGCAATTGAATCCCAACGCATACAGGCGACGCCCCAACGAGTCAATCGTCACCCCAGGCTGAGTCACCGTACCCCGCGGCGGACCCACCGATGTCAGTGCACCAGTCGTGGAATTAATGGTGTAACCGTTGATGCTGCTCCCACCGAGATTCGCGATGTAGAGGAACCTGCTCCTGGAGTCGATGACGATGGGTCCGGGCGATGTTCCTCCCGTAGCGAACGGAGAACCCGGCACTGCGGTGAGCGCACCCGTGCCCGCATTGATCGCGAACGCAGCCACGGCATTTGAAGGATTTGAAGTAGCGTTATAAAGGAATTTGCCCGACGGGTCAATGACTGCCTGTTGGTTGCTGCCTGCCGTGATGGAGACGCCCAGCGAACCCACCGACGTCAGGCTGCCGTCGGAATTGACGGCATATTCAAGAATGTTGCTGGAGCTCGTCACATAAAGATACCGTCCGAGCGGATCGGCAACAATGCCCTGGAAACCGCTTCCAATCGAAAGATACCCGCGAATGCGAAGCTGCCCAGTCGCCGGATCTACGACGTAGTAGCTGAGCGAGTGGGCATCAGGCGCCAGGAGATAGCCAAAACGCGGTGCCGGAGGCGGCAATACATTGAAAGCTAATGTGCCTTGCACGTTGTTGGGCCCGGTCGCCGTGATGGTGGTCGGTCCGGCGGAGATTGTGCTGGCGATACCCGCGTTATTCACAGTTGCTACACCGGTTGACGATCCCCACGTCGCGGTTGTGGTAAGGTCCTGCGTGCTGCCGTCGGAGTAATTCCCTATCGCGGCAAAAGCAGCAGGACGCGGCAGGTGAACCGAAGAATTGCCACCAATTGAAATGGAAACCAGCGCCGGCGGCAACACAGTCAGCAAGGTCGAACCCGTTATCGCATTTGAAACCGCCTTGATGGTAGTGCTGCCCTGGGCCACGGTCTGCGCCAGCCCGGTTGTGTTGATGGTGGCGACCAAGGTCGTCGTCGATGACCAGGTAGCGGTGCCGGTCAGGTCCTGCGTGGAATTGTCAGTCAAAGTTCCGGTTGCGGTGAACTGCTGGCTTAACCCTAACGCGACGCCAGGATTGCTGGGCGTAACCGCGATGGACGCCAGCACGGGCGGCCCGATGGTCAGCATTGTGGAAGCGTTGAATCCCCCATATTGCGCCTGAATCGTCGGCGTGCCTTGCAGCAAAGTTTTTGCCAGGCCTTTCCCGTCAATGGTTGCCAGCGTCTGGTCAGAAGAACTCCAGGTGGCAACGCTGGTGGCGTCCAGAGTGCTGCTATCCGCGTAGTGCGCAGTAGCCACAAATTGCTGTGGCACCCCTTTTGGGACCGAAGGGGTCAGGGGCGAAATAGAAACCGAGGTCAACGCCGCCGTTGGTACGTGCACTATAGTGGAAACATGCAGCGGTCCGGAAACAGCGGTGATCGTCGCTGTCCCAGCCGTATGTGCCGTCGCCAGCCCGCTGACAGGATCAATGCTCACGACCGAGGGCGTGTCCGATCCCCACCGTGCGGGAACTGCAGGTGGAGCGGCGCCGCGCGCTGCGCCTTCAAAAAATTCTTTCTGAACAGTAAACGCTAAAGTATTGCCTGCAGGAAGCGGCGGATTGGCAGGGGTGATGATTAATTGCACAGGACCCTTTTGCTGGGCGTAGCTAAGACTCGACAAAATCGCCAGCGCCACGGACACAAAGCAACACAATCCGCGATGGTGTAGAGACATCTCGTTCTCCTGAAGGCAGATAAGATTTCGTATGGGGGATACTCGCGCATTATATGCCGAAAAATCTGAGAACAGGGATATTTAATCCTTAGTATTTGAATGCGTCGAGCAGCTCGTCAAGAAGAAAAAACGATCGTTAGAGCGCCTCCAAGTCTTTGGCCTTTAGCTCTTAAGCTTTTATCTAGCTTTCTCCGCTTCCGCGCGTCCGCGGTTGTTTTGCCTTTCCTTATAGCTTGGAGCTGAGAGCTTGGAGCTGTTCTTAAGAGCTACTTTCTCCAAAGTGGTATCACTCCGTCAATTTCTGGCAATCATGGTGCATCATCAAGTATGAGCATTCCAGAAATGCGGGCGTCGTGAGCGCTCGGGGCCGCATTGCGAAATTCGCCGCGCAGCAACTCCCGAAAATCTGCCATATCAGGAGCCGCGGGAACAATGATGGAAAGGCAAGAGATCATTTCGCTTCCCTGAAACGCACCCGGTCCATGACGGCTTACCTCAGCTTCGTTAAAGCACAGGTAGTTCCCGGTATGGGAAACAACGTCTTTGACGTAAGCCCGCAACGCTTCAGAGTTTCCCGCGTACTCGCGGCGCAACCGCTCCATGAGGCTTACCTGCAGCATGGGCGCGTGGTCAGGGTGAGTGGCCACATAGTTGTCGTGGGCTGCCGCCGCATTCTTTGCAGCCAGGCTTTCCAGCACGCCCGTGAATTTCTCCCTGGAAATGCGGAGATTGAAGCTGGCGAAGTTTTGATTTTCCCCCAGCAACGGGGCCAAAGCGGCGCGCACCGTGGCGCTGTGCTTCTGCTGTTCGATGCGGTTGCGAATCAGGGCCTTGGCCAGATCTTTGACGGCGTCGGGTTTATAGAAACGAACCACGGGTTTCTGCAGGTCCGCCTGGCCCGGGTCAGCGCAACGCTCAGCGACCCGGGCGCTGAAATCTTTGCCGGCCTCAACCATCATGGCCGCGCAGCGGCTCACATCCGCTGCCAGCAAGGCCAGGTCGGCGATCAGGGCCTCGAGCAGGTTCTTGGCAAACCCCAGACCTTCAAGACGGGTGCGGTAGATGTAGAGCTGCCGCAGGCACTCCCCTTGTTCGTTCAGCAGGTTCTGGCGCTTTGCCCAGCCAGCCTGAAATCCCGGAATGGAACAGATGGTGACTCGCGGAGGGAATCCCCTCAAAGGAGGCTGAAAGCCCAGTATTTGCAGGAAATGTTGCGGCACGGATAAATCCGTGCCCTGATACAAGTCTTTATAAACGAAACAAGGTCTGGAGTTCTAAACCGTTGCGGCTGACTGCTGCGTCTTTTGCATCTGTCCGGCGGCTATGTGCGACATCGGCTGCGCCGGCTCGGCAGGGCGGGGAACTTCCAAGGGTAGAAATACGTTGACGCAGGTATAGCTGCCTTCGTCGCCGTGGCGGCTGCGGACACGGATCAGGCCAAGCTGTTTTTCCACGATGCTGCGCACCATCCATAATCCCAGGCCGGTTCCTTTGGCTTTTTTGGTGGTAAAGAACGGCTCGAAGATCTTGTCCCGGTTTTCGGGCGCTATGCCGCACCCGGAATCGGCCACGGTAATGCGGATCCCCTTGCGGCCAGAACGCCCGGCACGCCAATCCTGCGATTTGGCGATACGAAAGCGCAGCTTGCCGTTCTTGGGCATGGCTTCCAGCGCATTCAAAATCAGATTGGAAAACATTTGCCGGAACTCGCTGGGGAATCCCTGGTAAGTGCCCTCGTAGAGAAATTTCCGCTCCAGACGGATATGCTGATGGCGGAAGCGATGCTTGTGAAATTCCAGAACCTCTTCGGCAATTTGCACCGGGTCGAATTCGGTTTTCACGTATTCGTGATACAAGCCGAGGGTCTGCTGCACAATGCGCACTACGCGCTCCAGCTCGCCCTGTGCCATCTTGGCATAGTTGCGGCTGGCCTCGTCCAGATCGCGGCTTAGCACCATGAGGTTGATGAGGTTCGAAACTGCCTGCAGCGGATTGTTGATCTCATGGGCCATGGCTGAGGCCATTTGCCCGGTGGCCGCCAACTTTTCAGAGGTCACCAGCGCCTGCTCGCGCTCCTGACGGGCGGTGATATCCACAAAGGTGACAATCGCGCCCCAGACGTTCCCCTTGTAGGTCATAGGATACGAGGAACATTCCACGGGAATGGACTTGCCATCCCGGCGCCAGAACACTTCGTCCAGAGCGCGCGAGCCTTTCTTGCCGCGCAACGCCTGTTCAATTGGACAATCTTCGGCCGGATAGAAGGTCCCGTCGGGCCGGCGGCTATGCACCAGTTCGTGGATTTTTCTGCCTACGATCTCTTCCCGCGAGTAGCCCAGCATCTCAGCAGCGATGCGGTTGACCAGGAAACAAGTGCTGCTTGCATCCACGGCGTAAACGCCATGATCAGTAGAGTGCAGCAGCAACTCAATCTGCTGCAGCAAGAGCACGCGCTCTTCGACTTGCCGGCGGTGCTCGCTCACATCACGATAAACCAGCACCGCACCCGTGATCCTGCCTTGATCGCTGCGAATGGGGGCAGCACAACCGTCAATGGGAATCCTGCGGCCATCGGTGGCGAGCAATAGGCCGGGGCCTTCCATTTCTGCATAAGCGCCCGTGTTCAGCGCGCGCTGAACGGTCTCATCAATGGGCTCGAGGTTGTCTTCCCGCACCACGCGATAAGCCTCTTTCAGCGGACGGCCAAAGGCGTCTTCCATGCGCCAGCCGGTGAGCCGTTCCGAGACCGGATTCATGAACACGATTGTGCCGCGATCGTCGGTGGCGATCACGGCATCGCCAATGCTGCGCAAGGTGGTGGCATAACGCTGGCGGCTTTCCTGCAGCTCCATATTTTTCTGCTGCGCGCTGGCCAACGCTTCGCGGTAATTGCTGGAAAGCTGCAACAATAAACGGCGCGAGAACAGCAACAATACTGTTCCCAGGAAAATTGCGCTCCCGACTCCCACCCAAAGTGTCGCCCGGGTCTCATAACGGGCCAAGGCTTCACGCTCGGCACGCAGCGCAGTTTCCATGGCAATCAGGGTGCGGAACTCCTCCCGCATCGAATCAAGCAAGAAATGGCCATGCCCCTGGCTCTCGAGCTGGAGATAATTTCCATGGTTCTGTTTCAACTCCAGCGCCTGCTCGCTGAATTGCTGCCACTCCACCGCCAGCTTGCGGATTTCACGCACCTTTTGGACTTCCAGGGAATTGCCAGCCACCAGGGATTCGAGTTTGTTCAGGGCCTCGGGCAGCCGTTGATTGGAGCGCCGTGCCGGTTCCAGAAGCAGGGGATCGCCAATGAGAAGAAAGCCGCGATATGCAGTTTCGCGTTCGACCAGTAATTCTTCCGCCGAATGAGCAGCGGCAATGACCTCATCGGAGTGGTCCACTGCCTGGTTGAAGACTTGCAATCGATAGATTTGCCACAACAGGCCAGCCGTGAGCAGAACCAGAACCAGCCCTGGCAGCAGCATGGCCCGCAGCAACAGAGGACGAAAAAGCCTCGGATGAATTCCGATTGCATTCATAACACAGTTTGGGAAGCTTGCCAGAAGTTACGGCTTATTTACTCCTGACAACCTGGGACGAGCAGCGTGTACAACCTGTAGGGGTCATTATCCGCCAGATGCGGTGCCTCTGCAACCAGCACAGGCTAAATTTCCACCTGCATTATGAAATTTACCTAGACTTTACATCTACCATTTACATCCAGAATTGGATGCAGAAAATATGTTGGTCGCAATTCTACGGCAGAAAAATTAGGAGGCGCACTGCCGCCTCTTCATACGATAAAACCCCAGTTGGAATAAAATATGCGCCCACGTCTTTCCCTGGCAAGCCTTTGAAATGTGCGGCAGCATGATGTTGTGCAAAATTCAAAATTGAAAACCTACGGGCCGGCTTGCTATAGAGCCGGAATGAGTACAATTACTAATTCATATACAGCACCTCTGGCGTTTACTGCATCTTAATGGATCAACGTATATTGCCGTTTTATGGTATTGTATTTCCAATAAATGGAACTAAAATTACAATGCGCCGTCTACCGGAATGTAATTGCCCCACCTTTAGAAGGGATATAAGTTCCTAAAAGTTCCAGCAGTAGTCTATCCCTATGGCAACCAAGTTGCACTGAAATGCCAAGGTTAGGGACGTCGGAGCCGAGCGCTAACACGAAAGAAAACATGAAAGTTAACCCCAACATTCGCGTATTGATCGTGGATGGCGATGCCGGAACCGCGAGGTTTTTGAGTTCCCATCTGACCCGGCATGATTTTGACGTGAGCATTGCTGCCACCGGGGAGGAAGCCATCCGTCTGTTTCGGGTTTATGATCCCTTCCTGGTTTTGTTGGATATTGCTATGCCGGGCCTGGGGGGGCTCGAGACCCTCGAGCGTCTGAAACAGATCAAGCCCGAGGTTGCGGTCATCTTGATTTCGGCGCAGAACGATCCTGAGATTATCTTCAAAGCCTCCAAACTTGGGGCCGATGATTACCTGGCCAAGCCAATCGAGCCCAAGGAGCTCGACCTGCGCATGAACCGTGTGCTGGAAAAACAGCGCGTCACCCACGAGGTGAGCCAGCTCCGCGAGCATGTGCGCAAGCAGAATGACTTTTCCATGCTCTTTGGCACCAGCCCAAAAATGGAAGAAGTCAAAATGACCATCGAGCAGGTGGCCGACACCAATGCCACCGTTCTCATCCGCGGCGAAAGCGGGTCCGGTAAAGAAGTAGTGGCGCGGATGATCTACTCTAACTCCACTCGCCGCGATAAGCCGTTTATCAAAGTAAACTGCGCCGCTATTCCGAGCGAGCTTCTGGAAAGCGAGTTGTTCGGCTATGAGCCTGGGGCATTCACCGGCGCCAGCCGGCAGAAGCTGGGCAAGTTCGAGCAGGCCAATTACGGAAGCATTTTTCTGGATGAAATCAGCGAAATGCATCCGTCATTACAAGCCAAACTCCTGCATGTCTTGCAGGATGGAGAATTTGCGCGCCTGGGCGGTAAACGCGATATTGCCGTGGACGTCCGCGTGCTCTCGGCCACGAACAAGCCCCTGGAGCGGGCGGTGGAAGATGGACTGTTCCGTGAAGATCTTTTCTATCGCTTGAATGTTGTCACCATTCACATACCACCGTTGCGCGAACGGCGAGAGGAAATCCCTGTGTTCCTGGATTTCTTCCTGCACAAATACAGCGAGTACTACGGAAAGCAGCCCGCGCCTTTCAGCGATTACGCCGTCGGCCGCATGATGGAATATGCATGGCCGGGCAACATTCGCGAATTAGAGAACCTGGTCAAGCGCTATACGATTGTTGGCAACGAATCGCAGATCATCCGCGAACTTTCCACCCACAAGCCCATTGTCTCTTCACTGAGTGCCAGCAAAGTCCAGGAGATTGCCCCGGCTGCTAACCCCGGACCGGCCTTTGTCGGCAACGGCAATACAGAGATTGAAATGCCTTCTTTATTGGAGATTGGCAAACGGGCAGCCATGCAAGCCGAACGCGAGGCCATCGAGCGCGTTCTGGCCCAGACTCGCTGGAATCGCCGCCAGGCAGCCAAGATCTTGAAGATCAGTTACAAAGCACTCCTGAATAAATTGAAGGCCATGGAAGAGCATAATAAGGCCCATAACAGACATAAACATGCCTAAAGGTGGCATTTAGATTCCACTTTAAACTTGCGTTTTACCGCCGCCAAACCTGTGGAAATTACGGACGTGCGCATGCCTAAGTCACAAGCTTTCAATATGTTCCAACCGTGTGCCATCAAAACGAAGAATTCTGTCTGTTTTTGGCGGTACAAATGCTTTCTGACTACATAGTAAAAGAGGCCAATACATCCTAAAGTTATGACTTCGAGTTTCTCCATCATTGTCTACCCCTTGGGCAGTTCGCGACAAGTTTGAATTGCCATCCCTGAGATTCCCTCCCTCCCTTTGCCTCTTTATAGCGGTTGCCGAAAAGGCAGCCGCTTTTTTTATTTGAGATTGCTGTAGTGGCTACATTTTGGAAAAATTTAGGGAATGCGCAGCGGGAGGCAAAAACCTTTGCCGCAAGATGAATACAGACCAATGCTGATTTCAAGTGAGAGTGTTATCCGCTGAGGACTGCCTTGACGTCTCTTTCAGGCGACGGATATCATCTAAGATTCAGCCCTAGATCATGGCGCTGCCGGAGACCTCCGGGAAAGAATGTAACGGTTTGGAGAAACGCATTTAGCAGGACCTATGAGTAAAGCATTTACTAAAGCAGGAACAATGGACAAGAAAAGGCTGGAACAATTTAAGAAGAAACTGGAAGAGCGGCAGCAGGAGCTGCGGCGTGTCGTGAGCCGTACCGAGCAGGACGGCCGCGATGCCGACAGCGAAGTGGCGCAAGACATTGCCGACAAGGCCGCCAACTCTTACAACAAAGAATTTCTTTTTCACCAGAGCAACAGCGAGCGCCAGATTCTGAATATGGTCGAGAGCGCACTGGACCGCATCCGGCAGGGAAGCTTTGGCCAGTGTATTTCGTGCGGCGAAGACATCAACACCAAACGTCTTGAGGCCGTTCCCTGGACGCGCTACTGCATTGCCTGCCAGGAGAAACTGGAAAAAGGCCAGCTTGTCGAGGAAGCTGAGTAAGCTTCCTGAAGTCCGGAAAATAAAAAAGCCGCTGCAAAAGCGGCTTTCTTATTTTGTGATAACTCTTGAAGTTCCAGCTTGAACCTGACGCCTGAAACTGCTTCATTTGGAAGGCTGCTGGTCTTGTTGCTGATTTGCGGGCTGCTGCTGTTGTTTTTTCTTATTAAGGACCCCGTTCAACAGGTCGCCCCAGCTCTGCTTTTGTTGCTGCTGTTGCGGTTGCTGACCGGCCTGGGTCCCATTCGAGGGCGGTTGCTGATTGGGATTAGCCTGCTGTTGCTGCTGAGGCTGCCCCTGTTGCTGCTGCTTGCGTCCTCCCAATTGCTGCAAAATCCCCTGGATCCCATTGTTATTTTGTTGCTGATCACTTTGTGGTATCTGCTGGTTGGGTTGCTGATTGGGGTTGTTCTTATTTCCCATCAGCGCGCCCAGGATTCCACTGGTCAAATTCCCAGGATTGGATGAAGTGGGCAACAAATTTTGCAGCTTCATGCGCGCAATGGCTTCCAGGTCGGGCTCGATACGCGGGCTGGAAAGCGAGCCGGTCAGTATCACGGGAACCACCAGTTCGCCATTGCGATTGGCCAGGGCTGTGTTCATATATCCGCCCACTCCGCCCACGCCGCCGATGGAATCCGTCATGGCTTTGGTGAGCACGGCGGTGACGTGCATGTTCGCCGAGTTATCCACCAAGTTGACCAGGCCATTGGCGGAGAGAGTGGCGCCATCAATCACCGCCTGCAGGTCATTGGTCTGGGCCACACCGTTGCGCACGTTGAAATTTCCCGCCATCTTCGCCACATTGGTGAAGGGGTGCTGCGAGATCGTCTTTCCGGTAGAGAGGAACTTGCCGACGTTGGCCAACTGATAAAGCAGGTCCACATTGGCCAGTTTGCCGTTGGTCAGATTCACGTTGAAATTACCGTTCAGCGTGCGGGCTATGTTGTCGGTTCCTGAGGCGAAGTTCGCATTGCCGTTGGCCGCCAGCAGACCGTAAAGCGTCTTTTTGAGATTGGAGACGGAAGAGAGCAACTGGTTGGCATCGACTTTATCCATCTTCATGTTGACAGCGTATGTGATGGGTGTGCCGCGCGCGTCAATGACAATCGAGCCGCTCTGCTGGCCTTGCGCGAGGCCGGCGGTCACCGGGTCCATGCGGATCACGCCGTGGTCTATGGTGACGTTGGACTGCACATTGTTCATGACCAGGTCGTCGTAGACCAGGCTCGCGATATTTACTTTGCCGTTCCCGGTCATGCGGTTGATGATGCTCGGTTGCGGCGCGGCAGCGGCTTCAGCCCGAGGCACGAAATTCCAGAATTGATTCCTCAACTCCGCAGTCGGTGTTGCAGCAAAAATCTTCTGCCATTCAGCGGCAATGATCTTGTCGGCGGAAAGGGTGAATTGCACCTGCGGGTTCTCGAAATTCCGCAGCGTAAGCGAGCCATTGGCATGAGTGGAGCCCACGGCCACGGCCAGGTTTTGCAGCACAGCAGAATTTTGCGAGAAGCCGAGATTCGCGTTTCCGATTTTCAACGGTTCGGTCAGTGAGGGCGTCTTGATTTGGGCGTTCTGCAGCGAGCCATCACCGCTGAAATTCATGTTGGCGGAGTTTTTGATCGGTCCCGTCGCGTGCACGTTGAGGGAGATGATGCCCGAACCGGAAACGCCATCGGCGGCCGAGACCCCATAGGCTTTGGCGATGCTGAGAAATTCACCCAGATCGGCGCGGCCGGTATGTATCTCGGCATCGACTGTCGGCGAGTTGGAAGTGTACTGCGAGAGGGCGAAGCGTCCGGTTACGGTTGTGCCCCCGGTGGTAGCGGAAAAATCATTGGAGCGGACCTCGGTAGGCGTAAGCGCCAGATCAATCGCCGGGACCTTGACGGGAGAGCGCAGGTCTTTGCCGCTGATCTCCAGGTTGCGGGCCTGCAAGCTGCCGTTCATGGCCGGCTGGTTGGCGGTGCCTTGCGCATGGAGATCTGCCGTGAGCTGGCCGGCAATATTCATTCCCGGGCTGAAGGCGGTGCCAAAATCAGCAGCCAGTTGTGCGATTTCGGCAATGGAGACATTGGCCGCATTAATCTTCAAATTAATCTGCGAGGGCGTGGGGCGCGTATCCATCATGCCGGTGATGTCAACCGGGGTGCTGCCCAGCTTCAGATTTCCTTTTTCAATATTGATCTTGTCGGCATTCAGATCGTCGCTGACCTTGTAATCGGCCGAGATGGGATAACCCAACTCGTGTCCGTGCACCCGGGGCTGATCAAGCTTGAGCGAGCCATCGGAATCAAATTTCCCCCCTTGGCTGCGCAAGTTGGTTTTGCCGCTGATGACAGCATCGGTATTTTCCAACGACGCAGAGTTGAGGAACTTTTGCAGGCCGGAAAGCGAGACTTCAGAAAAACTCAAGCTTCCGTCGAAGGGCGTATTGGCGGTCTGCGCGTTGTTGATGGGGCCGGCGGTGCCTTCCAGCTTGATAAGCTGCGCGCCCTTTCCGGGCAGGTGTGCTGCCGCCGAGAAATCAAATGGGCGGTCGGGCGCATATCCGAGGAGTCGAAAATCGATGTGGTCGTAGACAGCACGCGGCTGCCTTTTCTGATAATCGGTGAGCCCGATCTGGCCATCGGTGATCTTCAAATCCTGAAGGGAAAGGGCCTGGTTAGAGTTATTGCTGGAGGCTGTCTGCCCTGCTCCGGGCTGGCTGGGGGCAGGTTGCGGCGTTCTGGAAGCCTGTATTATCTGCTGCGAGGAGCTGTGGCCGAGGCTGGAATAATTCCACCCCCCCTGTGCGTTTCGCACAAGTTCGATTTTGGGCTGCTTGAGTTCCAGCGAGCTTATCTGGATATCTTTATGCAGCAGTGGCCAAAGGGCGGCGCTGACGTCAACTTCATTGGCCTCGGCAAAGGGCCGGCCGGTGCGAAAATTGGGGTCTTCGCCAATGACCGGATTCTCAGCGCTGAAATACAGCGGCAGAATGGAAAGATGCAGCTTGCCCAGGGTTACGGGACGGCCAAGCTTGTTTTGCAATTCTGCCTGGATGCGGTCGTGATAGCTGTTTACGTCAATGACTGAGGGGAGAATCAGTGCAGCAATCACCACAATTGCCAGAATGATTACAACTGCGATGGCTAGCTTACGCATATGCGCCTCTCTATCGAAAGCGGAGAAATACGACTTAGTGGCGGTCTAAGAGCAGGGTATATAAGAGATATTACTCCTTAATTACGTTGGAAGGCTTAATTAAACAAAGAGGTTGTTTGAAAAGGCACTTTTCTTGCTGTTAAACTAACAGTTTGTTCATCTGCTGTATTCCCATGCAGAAATCCTCACCCTCTTAAAGGAACACCCGTGCGTAGTGAAGTTCGTCATCGCTTGAAAGAAGATAGGTTCGCAGAAACCGCTCAAGACACTTTTTCCTGGATGCGAGACCACAGCATCAACCTCGTGGGCGGCATCATTGTAGCCGGACTCATCATCGGCATTGCCCTGGGCGGCTATTTGTACATGGAAAACCGCGAGCAAAAGGCCTCGGCTGATCTTGGCCAGGCTATGGAGACGCTGAATGCTCCTATACGCGCCGCTAATCCTAGCCCGGATTCGACGGACGAGTCTTATCCCTCGATGAAAGAGCGCGCCCTGGCCGCGGAGAAGAAATTCCAGGCCGTTGCCAACCAGTATCCGCACACGCACTCGGGCAAAATCGCAGGTTACTTTGTCGGGATCAGCGAGCTGCAGGCAGGCAACAACTCTGCCGGCGAAGCCAGGTTGAAACAAATTGCCGCTTCAGGCGATAAGGAACTGGCTCCGCTGGCCAAGCTGGCGTTGGCGTCTCTATATAGTTCTACCGGCCGCAGCCAGGAAGCCATTACTTTGTTGAAGGACCTCGCCGATCATCCTTCTCATGCCGTGGCCAAGACCACTGCGCAATTCGAGCTCGCCGGCGTCTATGAGACCACCCAGCCCGCCGAGGCGCGCAAGCTGTATGAAGAGATACAGAAAGAAGATCCTAAAGGCCCGATCGGGCAACAGGCGATGATCAAGATGTTTGGTATCAGGCAGTAGAACAGCTTCTAGCTGTGATTGAGCCAAAGTCACTGCCCTGAGCTATTCACGCTACTTGCTGAAATAAAGATTCCCATTGTTCACGCAGAACAAGAGGCTGCGATACCACTGCAAGATTGGTGGCCACGTGCTCTTTGCGGCCCATCCCAATGAGGGCGGTTGCAATGCCCGGGGCTGAGCGGGCAAACTGGATGGCGCTTTCCGTGTCACTGGTTGTGCCCAGCTTGCGGCGAATCGTCTCGGGCAGGCCCTGCGTGAGCCTTCCCTGATAGAGAGTTGCGCTGCCAATCACAGCAACCCCGGCTCTTTCCGCGACCTCGAAGAACGACAGCGTTTCATTCCCCGAAACCTGGTTCTTCAAGGCAAAGGCTTCGGGCATTGCTAGATTGAATGGCAACTGCACAAAGCGGAAGTGATGTCCATCGCCGGCCACCTCGCGCGCAACTGCCACCACGTCTTGTAGGCTCAGGGCTTCGCGCTGCGTGTTGGGCAGACGGAAGGCGTTCCAGGTGGCGCATCCGTAAAAGCAAATTTTGCCAGCCTTCACCGCTTTTTCCAGAGCAGCAAAAGCTTCACGCAGGCGATGGCGGAAGTCCGTAGCGCTTACCCCCGCTCCCCGTTGCGATTCGGGATTGTGCAGATAGAAAACATCAATGGTTTCCAGCCTTAGGTTCGCTCGCGAGCGCTCAAGCTGGTTTTCCAGATAGGCGGGCGCCATGCAATGCATTCCCCCGGCAATTTCCGTAGGGCGCATGATTCCTTTGTTAATGTATTCATCGATGAAATAGCCGCGAGGGTCATTGGGAGCGTCTCCGTCAAAACAGAGATAGCCGGCCTTGGTGCATACCAGGACCTCGTCGCGTTGCAACCCGCCACCTGTAATCATCTGCTCCAGGGCGCTTCCGATGTTGCGCTCTGAACGCTGATGGCGGTAGTTAATAGCGGTATCCAGCACGTTCACTCCGGAGCGCAGGGCTTGCATGATGGCTTCAGCGTAGGCCGAGTCAGCACTGTCGTCGGTTTCGCCCAGGTAGGTCCCCAGGCCGAGCGATGAGAGCCAAAGCTCGCTCGCCCCCAGCACGCGCGCAGGCTGGCGAAAGTGTCCGGCTCGATTGAGTTCCGGAAAGCGATTGCGGTAACGCGCCGTTCCTTCAGCAGTGGCAAAGCCAGTCATCATGAAGCGGACAGTGTAACAGAAGTAGTTCTCAGTTCTCGGTTCCCAGTTCTCAGATTCCGCCCACCATCGTTATCGCTCGGCTCCGCAGATCACCTGAAGTCCAATTGCGCCGAGTTCATACACGGCCAGGGGCTTAGTGGGGCGTAGCAGTTAGGCTACTTTTGTGCGAACGCTGAGAGTGGGTGTTGGGAACAGAGAACTGAGAACAGAGAACTGAGAACAGAGAACTACTTAAAATTATTCCTCACCTGCTTGCCTTCAATCACGATGCAGTAATTTCCGTTCCACGACTTCTGCCATCGCCAACCCGGTGATTTACTGGCATCGCCACGCTCCAGGTATTCTGTGGCCTTAATGGCAGAGAGCACCTGCCGGCAATGCGGGCATTGCGGGCTGGCCGTCGCGGTAAAACGCCCACCGCATTGCTGGCAGGGCTTAAGATATCGCTCCAGGTCGGGAACGATCACTTTGTACGTAGAGCTTCTGATGAGCTCAATGGGAAAACGCCCATCGGAGATGTCCAGAATGGCGGTCATGCCGCAGCCATCGCAATATGCGTAGCAGGTGTTCGAAACCCCGCTGTGTTGCAGGGTGTATTCGAACATCTTGTGGCATTCTTCACACGTACCCACATTATTGACGAGCGGCATAGACTTTCCTGAGTACGCAGTATACCCTCTGCTCGATTTTTTGTAAGCGTTACGGGAGTTCGAGGAGGAGGCCGGTTGAAGGGGATGCGCACCTCTCCGTGCCTCTTCGGCTCCATTCGGCAAACCCTGATTTTTTCAAGGATCATGCCTGCGCTACAGCCGACCCGGTGCAATAGCTCAGGAATTGCGAGGGCCGATGGGATTTGATATCCTAACTAACTGGTTAGTTAAATGTATTCCCTGATCAAAAAAGAAACCAGGATGCCCCGCGTGTTCCACAAAAGCGTGCGCGCTTTGCCGCGCGATGCCGCTGAAACCCGTGCCGTCATTCTGGAGGCTGCCATGCGCGAATTTGCCGAAGAAGGCATGGCTGGCGCCCGCATGGAGGCCATTGCCGATTCCGCCGGCGTCAACAAGGCGCTTTTGCATTATTACTTCCGCGACAAAGAGCGGCTGTATGGTGCAGCCCTCGATCATGTGTTTGCCAACCTCTCGCAGCGGATGTTAGAGGTGCTGGAGTGCGATCTGCCTCCGCAGAAAAAAATCATGGCGTACGCCGGAGCCCATTTTGATTTCGTCGCGGCGTCTCCCATCTGTCCGCGTCTGGTGCAGCGCGAGATGATGCGCGCCGGCCGCCACGGCTCGCCGCACATGCGCCGCATCGCCAGACGCTACCTTCAGCCCATTTCGGCCAAGGTGGTGGCTTTGCTGCGCGAAGGCATGGCCTGCGGGCAGTTTCGCCAGGTTGATCCGCAGCATTTTGTCCTGTCGCTGATTGCCATGAACGTTTTCTACTTCAGCAGCGCGCCCATGATCGGGCTCATCACGGGCCGCAATCCGCTTACCGCACAGCATATTGCCGAGCGCAAGGCCGCGGTGATGGACGTGGTGGCGACGACATTATTCTTGCCCAAGCCGGGGGAGGTAAAAGATTTTGGTAGTGCCAGGAGAGACGCCAAGTGACGCAAGGAAAGAAATTTCTGGTTTTGGTCGGAATTATATTTGTGGTTGCTCTGCTGTACTTCATTTTTTTCAACGATCATTCCAGCGATTTGCAGTTGATCGGCATCGTAGACGCTAACCAGGTAATCGTGAGCCCCAAGATCATGGGCCGCATCGAAAAACTGGCGGTGGACGAAGGTTCCCAGGTCAAAGCCGGGGATCTGATTGCCCAACTCGATACGGCTGAGCTGCAAGCGCAACAGCAGGCGGCTGCCGCGGCTGCCGCCAGCATGCACTCCCGGCTGACCGGGACCCAAGCCAACGAAGTTTTGACCAAAGGGACAACTGCCAGTGATGTCACCAATGCCCAGGCGCAGTTGCAGATGGCCCACGCCAATCTGGTGGCAGCTCGAGCAGACCTGGTGCGCATTCAATCCGATACCGCCCGCACTGAATCTCTGGCAAAACAGGGCGTTGCCTCCCAGCAGGCAAGCGATGAAGCGATTCAAACCCTGCATGCCCAAGAAGCGCGTATGCGGGCCGCGGAAGACCAGGTGCGTTCCGCGGAAGCGAATCTGAATGCTGCCCTGGCGCGCACTCATCAGACGCGAACCGCCGAAAGCACGGTGGCGGAAACCCGCCAGCAACAGCTCCAGGCAGAGGCGCAGCGGGAGCAGGCACAGGTGCAGCTTAGCTATACGCAGGTTATCGCTCCCATTTCGGGAACAATCTCCTTGCGCGTTGCCCGTGAAGGCGAAATAGTTGCTCCTGGCGCACCCATTGTGACCATCATCGATCTGGGCGAGACCTGGGTGCGGGCGCCGCTGCCAGAGACTTATGCCGACCGCATCGGCATTGGCGATGAGCTGAAAGTACGCATGCCCGGTGGTGACATCGTAACCGGCAAGGTGATCACCAAGGGCGTGGAAGCCGACTTCGCCACGCAGCGCGACGTAAGCCGGCGCAAGCGCGACATCAAAACCGTGCAATTGAAGCTTTCTGTCCCTAACCCGAATCAGGCTTTTGTTCCGGGAATGACGGCAATCGTGCTGGTGCCAAAATCGAAGCTGAATTAGCCATGAATACTTTCATCAAGCCCAATGGCGGCACAATCACACATTCCCCCGATGCTCCCAATGCTATCGAGGTGGAGCACATCGTCAAGAAATACGGCGATTTCACCGCGGTGAACGACATCTCGTTTGCGGTGAAGGAAGGCGAAATTTTCGGATTGCTCGGTCCCAACGGCGCCGGCAAGAGCACGCTGATCCGCATGATGACCACGCTGCTGCCGATTACCGCCGGCGTCGCCCGCATCAACGGATACGACGTCAGCCGCGATCCTAATCAGGCGCGCAACTGCATGGGCGTGATTCCCCAGGCCATGACCAGCGATTTGGACCTGACGGTTTACGAGAACATGAGCATCCACGCCAAGCTCTACAACGTGTCGGCCAAAGACCGCGTCCGTTCCATCAACGAGTTGCTGGAATTGGTGGATTTGACCAAATGGAAGGACACGCCAGCCAAGAATCTTTCCGGCGGCATGCGCCGGCGTCTGGAGATTGCCCGCGGCCTGGTGCACAGTCCGAGAATCTTTTTCCTGGATGAACCTACGACCGGTCTGGATCCGGTTTCCCGGGTGGCGGTCTGGGAGATGCTGACCAACATCAAGCAGCACCGCAACCTTACTGTCCTCATTACCACGCACTACATGGATGAAGCCGACCGGCTCTGCGATCGCATTGCCATCGTGGATCACGGCAAGCTGGTTGCATTGGATACTCCCAGCGCGCTGAAGCAGACGGTGCCCGGCTCCAACGTGATTGAGGCCCAATTTGGGAATGCTCCGAAAAATTGGGAGCAGTTACTGCAAGGCTTTCCCGATGTCCGTAACGTGCAAGCCCAGGGCGGCAATGCTTACCGCCTTCTTTCCGACAACAGCTCCAAGACCGTGACTGAATTGGTGGCCCTGGCCTTACAGCACCAGGTTGAGGTCAAAGCGCTCTCGGTGCATAACACCACCCTGGACGACGTTTTTGTGTATTACACCGGAAGACAGTTGCGCGACCAGGAGGTCAGCGCGCATGCCTACACCGGCTGGATTACCGGCGGCGGCCGCTGAAAAGGAGGAGATCATGAAGCGAATGATGGCCATTGTGGAGCGTGAGATGCGCAAGTTCGTGCGCTCGCCGGCATTAATGCTGGTGGCCATGATCTTCCCCCTGGTGCAACTCATCGTGCTGGGCAACGCCTTCGGCGGCAAGATCCACGACGCGCGCCTGGGCATCGTGGATCACGACCGCATTCTTATCCAAGGAGTCGAGACCGACCGCCCGCAGGCGCTGCGCATCCGCGAGGCGCTGAATGCCATCCATGCCAATGCCCGTACCCTGGATGCAGTTGACTACAGCGACGAGAAGACAGCCATCGAAGATGTGCACAACGGCAAGATCGATGGTGTGGTTGTCATTCCTGAAAACTACTCCCGCGATGTGTATATGGGCAGGCAGCCGCACATTGGGCTCGTGCTCGACAACACCGACAATTTCATGACCTCAACCCTCGAGCAAAATCTCAACGAGCTTGTGGCCGCGCTCAATCAACAGCCGGTCGAGCCGCGCCTGGTGCAGCAGATAGCGTTGAATGTCGTCGAGCTCTATCCCTATATCGAGTACATGAAATATCTGCTGCCGGGTTCAATCGCGCTGGCCATGTTTGTCTCCGTCATGATCGGCGGCGGCATTGTTTACATTGATGACAAAGCCCGCGGAGTGCATGAGGGCTATCTCGCCACCCCGATCAGCAAACTGGAGCTGGTCTTTGGTATGAACCTGGCGGGCGCCATCAAGGCGATTGGTGCAGGCCTGGTTTTGACCTTTATAGGGTCGTTGATCGCTGGGGTGAGCACCGCATTCCAGCCGGCAACGCTGGTCTGGCTGCTGCTGATGATTGCGGCAACGTCCTCGGCCTTTGTGACCATGATCTCCTGCATGATGGCGCGGGTGGAAGATCCGCTGGTGCCGCGGGCCATCTTTGGCATCCTCAATACATTATTGTTTTTCCCCAGCGGATCGATCTATCCGGTCAAGGCGTTTCCAGGATGGCTCAAAGTCATCGCGAGTATTGATCCTTTCACCTACGCGGTGCACGGCTTCAAAGCGCTGCTGCTGCGCGACGCCGGATTTGTGGCCATCTGGCCCGACCTGCTTTACCTTACCTGCTTTGCCGCAGCCATGCTGGCCGGGGCCACGCTCTTGTTCAAACGAACGCTGTAAACGTAAACTGAAGTTATGAGCCTGCTAGACGCGCAACCGGTAGATGAACTCCGCGAAAAACGCCGCCGCATTAAAATCAGCATCGCGGTTTTTGCTGTCCTGCTGCTCGGCCTTCTCTGGTGGGAGCTGCGCTTCTGGCCCGAAGAGCACACCGTCAATAAATTTTTTGCCGCCATCGAATCCCAGAACTTCGAGCAGGCCTATGGCATCTGGATGGCCGACCCCAACTGGAAGCAGCATCCGCAGAAATACGGCCGTTATGGTTATAACGATTTCTATCGTGACTGGGGGCCGGGCGGGGAATACGGCGAAATCCACAGTCACAAAATCGAACACTCATCCAATGGCAGTGGCAGCATGGTCGGCGGCGGCAGCGGCGTGGTGATTGAAATTCAGATCAACGGACGCCCGGTCACGGCGAGCCTGTGGGTGGAGAAGTCGGATAAAAGCATTTCGTATCCACCGTAAGAAGCAGTCAGCACTCAGCCAATACAGATTGCGGCCAAATCCAGATTTTTGAAGGAATCTGTTGCCTTTTGTCTATTCCTCTCAACCGAATCCCAAATCAGCAAAAATATTTAGGGGCTGAGTGCTGAATGCTGATTGCTAACTCGTTCCGCTTCCCGTAAGCCTTATAACTTGCGGATTATCGGGAGCGTTATCAGTGATCGTTATGCTGCCATCGCGCTGTCCGGCGGCCGTGGGAGTAAAAACGATGTTGAAGGTGCAGCTCGCGCCGGGAGCCACTGAGCTGCCGCAGTCGTTGCTTTGTGAGTAATCGCCGTCAACCGTTACGCCTGAGATCAGCAGTGGAATATTGCCGGTGTTGGTCAGGGTCACGGTTCGCGGCGCACTCGTGGTCCCCACCTGCTGATTGCCGAATTGCACTGGGTCCTTCAGTGGGAAGTCCCCAAATTCCGCAAGAAACACCACGGCATGGTCGGCATTTAACAGAATAGTGACAGTGTTGGATTGGCGATTGGTGACTGCGATATCGGGCCGGCCATCATTGTTGAAATCCGCCACCGTAACTGAGAGGGGCTCATTCCCAACCTGGAAATCAATATCTTCCAGGTAGCCGGAGCCATCGCTTTTTTGTAAGAAAACGGCCACGCTATTGGCGGTTAGAGTGGTGACAATATCCAATTGGCCGTTGCCATCCATGTCTCCGAATGCCAGCGCTCCGGGGGTAGAGTTGCGTGCCACGTAGTTGAACGGAACGTTAAAGCCGTTCTGGAAGGTGCCATCACCGTTGCTGAGATATACGTCGACATCCACACAGGGAGTATGGCAGCCCGCGTAGGAGTTCACCAGGTCAGCGACACCATCGTTATTTGTATCTACCGCTGCAAGGCTGATAGGGCCGGTGGTGCCCAGAAAGCTGGGTGAACCAAACGTGCCGTCTCCGTTGCCCATCAGGACAACAATCTTGCCGACAGGCGCAGCAGCGATGTTCATATCGCAACAATTCTCCACCGCCAGATCGGGGATGCCATCGCCGTTGAAGTCTCCGCTGGTGATTGACCTGGAGGCAGCAAACGGCCCGCCGTCGTAGGTGGAAGCCGGACCGAAGGTGCCGTCTCCATTTCCCAGTACGACGAATATGGTATTGCCACTCACGGTTGCCAGGTCGTCCGTTCCATCCTGATTGAAATCTTTGACGGCTAAAGAGTTTCCTGCAAGGGCGACGGTTCCCGCGCTGCTAAATGTACCATCGCCATTTCCCAGAAGAATGCTGACGGTGTTATCCCCTGTGTTCAGAACCGCAAGGTCGGCCATGCCATCTCGGTTGAAGTCGCCGACTCCCACCGCTCCTGGTCCGGCGCCTGTGGCCACATCGCCTGCGGGAGTGAATGTGCCGTCGCCGTTGCCCAGGAAAATGGAGACGGTGTTCGAGCCGGAGTTTACGACGGCCAAATCCATATTGCCGTCACTGTTGAAATCGTAAGCGAGGGAAGATACCGGCGCATTGCCGGTGTTGAAATCCGAACGATCAAAGGCAACCTGCGCAAATATTTGGGGCAGGCTGGCAAGCAACACAAAGAACAGAGCGAACGAGAAGATGCGGCGATCAACTTTCATGTAAGGACCTCAGAGATCCAGGGGGCAAATGTCTCGAAGAGATGCAGGAGCTCTGCAGCGGGTGGTCAGTGTGGATTGTAATCGTTTCCAACGAGAGTTGAAGGTAGAGCGGATTGAAATGAGGGAAGGCCTTAAGGAAGTCTGCTTAGAATCTTTCAGGGCTGGTCACATGTTCCAGGGACTGATTGCCGAATGCTGAGTGCTATTTCAAGACTGAGGGCTGCTGCAAGGCATTCATTGTCTTCTGCAACGACACTTCGTCTTCAACGTTGAAGCAGCTCTTGGAGCGGTCAATCTGGCGCATGAGGCCGCAGAGAACCTTGCCGGGGCCGACTTCCACAAAAGCTTCTGCTCCTAAACTCATCAGCTTTCGCATTGAGTTCACCCACTGCACTGCGCCTGTCACCTGATGGATCAGCGCCTGGCGGGCATCCACAGGGTCGGTTGTTGGTTCGGCATCGATATTTTTCACCAGTGGAAACTGCATCGCTCGGAAAGCCAGCTTCTGCAAATCAGCGGCTAGCCGGTCCTGTGCCGGCTGCATCAGAGCACAATGAAAAGGCGCGCTCACGGCCAGCATGACCGTCTTTTTTGCCCCACGAGATTTGGCCAGTTCCACGGCGCGCTCCACAGCCGCTTTGCCGCCGGAGATTACGGTCTGCTCCGGCGAATTCAGGTTGGCGGCGGAGCACACATCATCTGCGGCGGATTCCTGGCAGATTTTCTGCACTTCTTCACCGGGCATGCCCAGAATGGCAGCCATCGCGCCCTTTCCCACCGGGACCGCCTCCTGCATGTACTGGCCGCGATTGCGCACGGTGCGGACAGCATCGGCAAAGCCCAGGGTCCCCGCCGCAACATGCGCGGAATATTCTCCCAGGCTGTGACCGGCGACGAAGGCAGATACAATGCCTTTTTCACGCAGCACGCGCAAGGCGGCGACCGAGACGGTAAGAATCGCGGGTTGCGTGATCTCGGTGAGCTTCAGTTTTTCTTCCGGACCTTCGAAACACAGTTGAGAGAGCTTGTAGCTCAGGGCCGCGTCGGCTTCATCAAAGGTTTGCTGCGCGACCGGATAGGTGGCAGCCAGCTCTCTTCCCATTCCCACGCTCTGAGAGCCTTGGCCGGGGAAGAGAAAAGCAAGTTTTGGTATTAGCATTTGGCACTTAGCATTTAGCATTTAGCCCGTTCGAATGCCTCGACTGGCTAAGTGCCCAAATGCTAATTGCTAAGTGCTAATTTTGAATGCCGACCAACTGACAATTGAAGGATGATTCAATCCGTGGCGGCCCAGGCCGTCGGTCCGGCGCCATTTTGCCGCGACAGCTCCTGCGCGATCTTTTCATTGATTCCCGATTGGGCGAACTCAGCAGCTACCCGGACAGCATTCTTAATGGCATTGGCATTTGACGATCCGTGGCTCACAATAACAACCCCTTTAATGCCCAGCAGGGGAGCGCCGCCGTATTCGGTGTAGTCGAGGCGTTTTTTAAAGTCAGCAAAGGCTCGGCGGGAGAGCAGGAACCCCATCTGGCGGGTCAGGGTGGCTTCTAGAGATTCCTTCAACATGGAGCGTACGGTTTCCACCAGCCCTTCCGAGATCTTAAGGGCCACGTTGCCCACGAAGCCATCGCACACAATCACGTCCACTTTGCCATTGTATAAATCGCGGCCTTCGACGTTGCCCACAAAATTGAGCGGCAGGCGGCGCAGCAGCTCGTAAGCCTGGCGGGTGAGGTCGTTACCCTTGCTCTCCTCTTCTCCGATGGAAAGCAGGCCGACGCGGGGGCGCTGGTTTTGAAAGATCGAGCGAGAATAGATTTCACCCATGACCGCAAACTGTTCTAAGTTTTGCGGTTTGGAATCAACGTTGGCGCCCACATCAATCATGATGGCGGCCCTGCCGGGAATCGTAGTCGGGAACACCGCGGCCAAAGCCGGGCGATCAACACCGGGCAGCGCGCCCAGCACCATTTTTGCCGTGGCCATGGCTGCGCCGGTATTGCCTGCGGTCACAAAACCCTGGGCGCTGCCTTCGCGCACCAGGCGCAGGCCTACGCGCATGGAAGAATCTCGCTTGGCGCGGACCGCATGCGCGGCCTTTTCATCCATGCTGATGACTTCGCTGGCGTGAACGATCTCAATGGGCAGCCCGGCAGCGGCGGGATGATTGGCGAGTTCAGCCTGAATGGCTTCTGTGCGGCCTACCAGCAGCACGCGGGCGTTGCCGTAGCGCGCCGCCTGGATAGCGCCCTCAATTTCAGGGCGAGGAGCGCGGTCAGAGCCCATGGCATCCACGGCAATCGTGGTGCGGGGACCTGTGGAACCATTGGGAGCGAAAGCGGCACGCGCGAGGGATTCAAGCTTGTCTCCCATCACGCGCGACAGGCGCTTCCGCGGTTGCCGGGGGTGTCGCAAATCGCTGGCCGCCGTTTACTTGGATTCGACTTCTACAACTTCGCGCCCCTTATAGTAACCGCATTTGGGGCAGGCGCGGTGCGGCATTTTTCGCTCGTGGCAGTTAGGACACTCCGAGAGCGATTTTGCGGTCAGGAAGTCGTGAGCGCGCCGCTTGGAGGTGCGCGCTTTAGAGTGACGCCGTTTCGGATTAGGCATTGTTACCTCGAAAATCTCCGCCAGCTTGAAACGCCGCGGACTAGTGTTTCAGTTTGTTTTTAATCTCTTCCAGCGCGGCCCACCTCGGGTCCGACAACTGGCTGGAGCAATTGCACGGGTCAAAATTGCGATTGCGTCCGCACTGCGGGCACAACCCTTTGCATTCCTCGCGGCAGACGACCCGCAATGGAACCGCGAGCAGCAATTGCTCTTTGATCACATCTTCCAGCAGCAAACCATTGCCCTGGTAAAATCCAATCTCAGTTTCAGCCTCGCTGATGGACGCCTCGTCGGGCCTGACTTCGGCGCCTAGAGGACGATACAACAGATCGAAGCTGCTGCTCACATCTTTCAGCACCGGTTCCAGGCAGCGGGCGCAGCGCAATTCCAGCCGCGTATTCACTTTGCCTACGACCCGGATATCCGGAATGCGGACGGCGCCTTCATGCTCTTCCACCAGCACCGCCCTTCCGCTGATCTTGATCGGGGTGGCCGGGCGCAGCTCGGAGCCAAGTTCCAGCGTCCCCGCAGCAAACTCCTCCTGAAAAGGAATTTCTTGCAGTTGTAAGTCCTGAATGCTGATGAACATGGCGAACCCCGGAGGACGTCCCCCTAACCCACACCCTCCCGGAACGCTCCAAAGGAAACTCAGAAGCGGCTGGAATGACTGGGGCAACATCAAAGTATAACGTCCCGAAAGCTGGAGGGTCAAGATTCGCCCTCGAGTGGCCCGTTACCCCCGGGAGGAATTCCCCCTGCCAGCAGTGATTGCAGCCGCGAACGAGTAGCTCACTTCACTGTGATCAACTCATCGTTTTTCGGATTCACTTCAATGACGACGTCCTTATATTCATCGAACAGGCCGCCGTTGTGCATCTGCCAGGCGATTGGGCCGGTCTTGCCGGCAATGGGATTTTTGAAATCGAGGATCTCTTGCGCCTTACTACCAACAGGTTGGGCCACGGCCATGCGAGCTGTTCCCGTTGAAGCATCCGCCAGGATTTCGACCCGGTTCCATTCGTGAGGATCGTATTTGGGTTTTATCACTGTCGTGAATTCTTCCCCGCCGGCATTGTTTTGACCTGGCCGATAATCCCAATGTCCGCCATTGGGTACCTGAAACTGGATGCCGCCCAGAGCGTCCAGCGGGATCTCCCCTGGTTGCGGGCGGGTGCAAAAGATGAGGACGCAGGCTTGATGATCCGGATTTCCCGAAACGTGCCGCATCGTGACCATAAGGCGATAGCGGGTGTAGTCGTTGATTGTGTAGATGACCCCGCGGCCGGCGCCCGTACTGGCCATAACGCCATCCTTAACGATCCACCCGGTAGAAGCGCTCTTGGACAATTCCGTTGGAAAAGCGTCTTCAAGGAGCAGCCTATTGAGCTGAACTAACTCTCGACCATGCGAATCCTGCTTCAGCAGTTCCTGTGTTTCAGGCCGCAATTGCACGTTCTTAAAACGAGTTTTTTCATACAGGGCCGCACTGGAAATGATTTTGGTCAGGTTTTTAGCCAACCCAGATCGCACAGCCTTGACGTCCGTATTCGAAGGTGAATATGCGGCTAACCCGCTTTTAACCGGGTCATCCAACTGATCGCTTAGAAACGCAGACACCCCATCTGATTTGTCCGCGAGTTTTTTTGCCAAGCTGGCTAGATCGGTGATATCGCCGCCTCCGAACGAGGTTGCACTATTCTGGACTTGAATCCATCCATCCAGGGTCTTGCCATCGAAGAGGGTAGTCGTTGCATCCGATTTCTTTTTCGCTTCGCCAGGTTTTGTAATGATGCAACCAGCCGCGGCAATAACGGCAAACTTAAGGAATGTTCTTCTGTTTTGATAATTCGTTTCTTTTTGCATGGTTGCGCTCCCTAAATTAAAGCGTCCTCGCCTCTTGAGCAACCTGACTGTTGATTGCTCGAAAATGGCTCAGGTAATCGGTATGGAACAGGCTGTTCCTCCGGCGGCATCGGCGGTGATGATGATGGTGCCTGGCTCGGTGGAGCAGAAACCACGGAAGCCTGTTTCGCCGGGTCTCTGCGGTACTGCCGTAGTGCGGAACTTGTTGATGGGCGTGCCACTGGTCTGATCAATAGCAAAGTTATAGCCGCTTTTGACGCAAGGTTGGGTGGTGCATTCCACATCAAAATCCAGCAGGCCTGCGTGAGCTGTACTGGGAACCGTACCAGAAGGCGGCGGGCCGAGTTTGGCGAGATCATCCGCAAACCCGGCACTTGGATACAACTGCGCGTATTTCAATTGTGCAGCGCCGATGGCGCGGACAGCGGAAACAGCAGAAGCTTCATTGGCGAAGATCCTTCTGTCCACGAATCTGGGAAACAACAGAGCGATCAAAACCAGCACAACCACGATGGCTGCCAGAAATTCCATTGCTGAAAAAACACGCTTCCCCGGCATGGGGGTACAGCATATCTAAAGGGCAGAGCTTCTACAAAAGAAAAAAGGGGCAGCCCCTGCTGCCCTGATGGAAGCGTAGTTAGACCGTGGGTTCGGTGCCGGTAGGACGTGTCGCCTGCTGGCCGACGTTCTGTGCCGCGTCGCGAATGGCGGTAATGCCGGCGCGCACCCGTTCTTTACCCTGTTCCAGGGTCTCGCGCGCTGTATCCGCCAGATCATTGGCGCGTTGCGCAATATTGTTGCGGGTTTCTTCGCCACTCATGGGAGCAAACAAAAGTCCCAAACCAAGCCCGATTCCAAGTCCATAAAGAAAACCTTTCATGCTATTTCCTCCTAACAGTGCAGCCGTTTAAACAGCCTCGTTAAATTAAAGAAGATGCGGGAGAACAGGCAGGGTTGCCATTCGGAAAACAGTTCTCAGTTTCTCAGCCTGAATGGCAGCAAATCGGCGAACTCTTTTTCTTGCCAACTCGTGGTCCCTGGAGGAGAATTCCTAACTGTGAAATTCCCAATCCGTACATTGCTTTTGTGTTTTCTGGCTGTCGTGTGCTTTGCTCAGGAAAAAGATAAGGGCAAAAGCGAGAAAGATACGCTCAAGCCGGCGCAGTCCATTGACGAGCTGCGGCAACAACTGGAAAAAGTCCTCAAGGACACCCGTACACCGGGCATGGCCATCGCGATTGTTCGCCGTAATGGGTTGCCGGCATCGGCACAGCCGATGTGGCCAGCAACCGCCCTGCGACTGCCGACACGCGCTTTCGCATCGGTTCAACCTCCAAGGCGTTTGCCGCCCTTTCGATCCTGAAGCTGGTGAACGAGGGCAAGCTCTCGCTCGATGATCCGGTGCACAAGCTTGCCCCCGAAATCTGGTTCGAGAACCGCTGGGAGGCGAGCAATCCGGTGCGCGTGGTCAATCTGCTCGAGCACACCACGGGCTGGGACGACATGCACCTCCGCGAATATGCCAAAGACGCCGCTCCCAGCATGAGCCTGCGCGAGCAGCTTGCTTACGACCATGAATCGCGCATCTCCCGCTGGCCGCCGGGCACGCGCATGGCCTATTGCAATTCCGGCCCCCCGGTCGCGGCTTATATCGTGGAGAAGATCACAGGACAGCGCTTCGAGGACTACGTGCAGCACAACTTCTTCCTGCCCATCGGCATGAAGAGCGCGACCTACTTTCCACCCGCATCGGCGCCGGACACAACCCTCTACCACGACGACGGCAAGACGCCTTTCCCGTATTGGAACATCCTGGGCCGGCCGGCGGGGGCGATCAATGCCTCAGCCAACGATATGGCTGCGTACCTGCTTTTCTATCTCAACCGCGGCACGGTGAACGGCATTGAGGTCATGCCGGCGGCTTCCATTGACCGCATGGAAGTTCCCGCCAGCACCTGGGCGGCGAAACAGGGCCTGAAGTGCGGATATGGCATGGGCAACTATTGTTCAGTCTATGACGGCTTTGTCTATCACGGGCATAACGGCGGCGTGGCCGGCGGGCTCACTGAACTGGCCTACCTGCCGGAGTATGGCGTGGGCTATTTCTACAGCATTAACTCCGGGAGCGGCAGTGCATTCAACAAGATAAGCAAAATTATTCGCAAGTACATTACTCAAGGTCTGCAAAAACCCGCGATCGCGGCAACTGGCCCCTTGCCGGCCAATGCCGCGGAGTATGCCGGGTGGTACGAGCCTGACTCCCCGCGTATAGAGGTATTTCATTTCCTGGAGCGCCTGCTTGGCTTGGTGCACATCCAGTTCGAAAACCAGGAAAGCAGGATGCTCCTCAGTCACCTTCGTGGAAAGAAGGAAGTGTACTTGCCGGTCACGGGCGCAGAGTTCCGGCACGTGCCGGATAAGGAGCCCCCCGACCCGATTGCCACCGCCGAGTTGCTTACACCGAATGCCGAAGGGCGGTTCATCCAGCTCAACCCCCGGCCTAACATTGAAACGCATTCCTAGCTGGCTTGCCATCGGCCAGGTTGTCTTGACCGTGTTTGTGCTCCTCGCCATGATTTCGATTGTCCTTTATGCGCCTTTCTAGATTCTAGGCGGGCTGAGCAGGCGCCGCCGTCCTGCGGAGCGTGGCCTGCGGGCGTGGCCGCTGGTTGCGGTACTGTGCTTCATCGGTTGTATCGTGGTGTTCGCGCTTGCCAGCAGCGACATCATCTCACGCTTGGGGAACCAGACCCGTTGGTCCATCGCATTTTTCCTGTTGACACTCGGCTTCGCCGTAGCCTCATTGGCGAGCGCTCTTGCTGTGTTGCGTGCGCCTGGAGAAGAGGTTTCTAACCACGAAGTTAGAAGGGGCGTCCGAATCTATTCGGTAGTTGTCACTCTCGCATTGCTGATCGCCACCTCATACCTTGCATACTAGGGCGTGATCGGGCTGCGCACCTGGAGGTAAGCAGCGCCAGATAGTGTGGCTTAACGTTCGCGGCTGTACCGATTTCTCTTTTTTTCCTGGTGCCGCTCCAGCGCAAGCTGAATGAGCCGGTCAACCAATTCTGGATATGGCACTCCGGAGGCCGCCCATAGCTTGGGATACATACTGATAGAAGTAAACCCAGGCATGGTATTGATTTCGTTGAGGTAAAGTTTCTCGGTGTGCGGGTCCATAAGAAAGTCTACCCGTGCCAGGCCCGAGCATTCGGTCACGCAAAACGCGGCAATCGCCATCTCCTGCACCTGCTTCAACTGTTTTTTCGTCAGCTTGGCGGGAATCAGCAGCTCGGAACCTTCTTCAAGATACTTGGCGGCATAGTCGTAGAATTCTTTTCCCGGTACAACCTCACCCGCAATCGAGGCCGCAGGCTTTTCATTGCCCAGCACTGCGCACTCAATCTCACGCGCTTTTCGCTTTTTTCCGCCAACGCCCTCTTCGACAATGATTTTGCGGTCGTAAGCTGCGGCTTCCTCCATCGCGGGGGCAAGTTCTTTGGCGTCATGCGCTTTGGAAATCCCGACGGAGGACCCCAGGTTCGCCGGTTTCACGAACAAGGGATATTTCAAATTGTTTTCCACCAGGCGTCGCACACTCTTGGCTTCCTGCTCCCAATCGCCGCGCAAAACGGCTATGTGTTTAACGATGGGCAGTCCGGCGGCGGCGAACAGGCGCTTCATCACGTCTTTATCCATGCCTGCGGCCGACCCCAGCACGCCCGCACCCACGTAGGGGATATCTGCCAGTTCCAGTAATCCCTGGATAGTTCCGTCTTCGCCAAAGGTGCCGTGCAGCACCGGGAAGATGACGTCCACATGAATTGGCTCGGGCGAGCGGCTGGGCTTGGCATCGCTTTGAAACGGCAGCAACTCGGCCTCGGGTACCGGGGGAACAATCATTGCGTTCCCGGTAGCCAGCACCGCGGCTGTGGAGGTCGCCTGAGGATCGCCAGCGCGCAAATGCTGGGCGGATTCCTTCCGGCGCAGCAGGTTTTCAGCGTGAGCCGAGGTGACCCAGCGGCCGTCTTTGGTGATGCCGATGGGCACCACTTCATATTTGCTCTTATCAATCGCCTCGAGCACCGATGCCGCTGAGAGCAGCGAAACCTCGTGTTCGCCGCTGCGGCCGCCGAACAAGACTCCTACGCGGATTTTTTTCATGACCTTCATAATACAGTTTCGAGTTTCAAGTTTCAGGTTTCAAGCTGCGGGGAATGAATAGTTGCGGCCCGTGGCCAGTTGCCAGTTTTGAAGACAAAGTACTCACTCACAACTGCTGTTTTCCTTGTAGTTTGTAACTTGCAGCTTGTAACTGCTCTTGGGCTTTGTGATAGACTTTTTTCAGCATCAGGAGCGACCCGAAGATCGGGTCCGGCAACCGGGGCTGGAGACGCCACGGTGCCTGGAATGAAAAGCTTTCATTCGATGTGCGGAAGTAAAATTCCGAAACAAATGTCTCCCTCGTAAGAGCGCACCCGCCCTGATGCCTGGCGGGTATTCGTTTTTATGGGAACGATTGAACCTCCTGATGCATGCCCGTACCGAAAGGACATGCATCATGCAAAACCAAAACTGTTCCGCGATTTCTTCTATTGTGACCTTCGAGGCCGATTGGCACCCTGACCTCGGCTGCAGATTAGAAGTTTTCCCCCGCTCTATCCCCTTGCTCCAGCAGGTGTTTTGGCCTGATCTGGCGTCTTTCCTGGAAGATTGCTGCTCGCGGCAGATGATGTATTACTCGACTGCCCCGAGTTCCTGGTCGGTGCAGGTGATCTTCCATGAAAAACAACAGTGCTGGAGCGTGGCTTTGTTTCAAGACGCCGAGGCGGTGCTGCAAAGGTCGGGTGGTTCGCTTGCGGCGCTCAGCCACGAGTTGCAGGCGAACCCGGGATAACGCACCAAGGGGCGCGAAGCGGCTAACGCTCCGACGGTTTGTTTCCTTCTGAGAGAGTGCGGTCCAGGGCGAGTTTTTCCTGCATCAACCGGGTGAGACTCGCCGAATCCTGCCTGCGTTCGGCTTCGGCAATTTGTGCCTTCAGCGCGCGTTGTTGGCGCTCCATGCGCTGGCGGCGAAGAGCGTGAAGAGCTTGTCCAGTAAGTTGAGACGACAGCTCTTCCTGGGTTTCACTCATCAGGATTGAAGCCAACAGACGGCGGTCGCTTTCATTCAAGTCGAGGCTCATGAGATCATCGGCGCTACCCGATGAGAGCAGCGCGTTGATCAACGCTTCCGATGGCAGTCCCTCATGCAGGATTTCTGCAGACAGAGCATCGTGAACTTGAGCCGTCAATTCATGGCCGTTGCGTGAGATCAGCACGCGCACCAGGATTTTTTCCGCATCGCTAACCTGCGGTTCTGCCTGGGTCTTGATGCTGCCGGCGCGCATGTTAACCGCGTGTTTCAGCTCCTGGCGCAATAGCGCGGAATCAATTCCCAGCTTTTGCGCCATGTTGGCAGCCAGTTCGTCGCGCTGAATGTTGTTGTGCACGCGTTGCAAATGGGGAAGAAGAAAATTGACAGCCTGTACCTTGCCTTCCGCCATCTGGACGCGAAACTGGGCGCGGGCGCGCTCCATGAGATAGTCGAAGTATTCTGGCGCACCCTTCATAACGGCTGCGTATGCTTCCTTGCCGCGTTTGCGGATGTACAAATCCGGGTCGTATCCTGCTTCCAGCGTCATTACCTTGATGCGGAAATCTTCGGCTACCAGCAGTCCGAGGGAGCGTTCCGCTGCGGCTGCTCCGGCGGTATCAGGATCGAAGTTCACAATGATCTTCTTGCTGTAACGCGCCAGCAACCGCACCTGGTGCTCGGTGAAAGCGGTTCCCGAACTGGCAATCACGTTGCGAAAGCCAGCGGCAAAGACGGAGATGCAATCCAACTGCCCTTCAACGAGAATCGCGTAATCCAGTTCACGAATGTGCTGCCGGGCACGGTCCAAATTAAAGAGCACGCGCGATTTGGAATAGATGGCGGTCTCGGGCGAGTTCAGATATTTCGGTCCGGCTTTTTCGTCGGTGCTCAACGTGCGTCCGGTAAAAGCAATGACCTTGCCGGCTTCGCTGGCGATGGGGAACATGATGCGGTTGCGAAACCTGGAATACATGGGCGCCTTGTCGCCGCCCTCCGGCTTCCAGGAGAGCAGGCCCGATTCCTTCAGGGTCTCCTCATCGAAATTATTTTTGAGGCGATCGCGCAGCACAAAGCCGGATTCAGGAGCGTAGCCAATGCGGAACTGCGCGATGGTCTGCTGGTCCAGACCGCGTCCGGTTAAATATTCACGCGCCGAAGCAGCCTCGGGTTTCTGCAGTTGCTCCTGAAAAAAAACGCAGGCCTGTTCGTGCATGTCTATGAGCGCGCCGCGCAAGCGGGCCTCTTTCGCCTCCGCCGGGCCGGCGGGGGTCTGCCTGGGAAGCGCAATGCCCAACTTCTGGGCTATGGCACGTACGGCCTCGGGAAAGGTGATGTTCTCAATCTTCTGTACGAAACTGAAGACATCGCCCGAAGCCCCGCAGCCAAAGCAGTGGTAGAACTGGCGGGTGGCGTGCACGGAAAACGACGGCGTCTTTTCGCTATGGAAAGGGCATAGCCCGCTGAAGTTCTGCGCTCCGGCCTTCTTCAATTTCACATAATCACCGACAATGCGGACAATATCGGCCTGCTGCTTGACGGTGTATGCGAAATCGCCGGGGTTGGCCATAATAATTTCAGTGTATATCCAAGGATTGGAAAGACTGGAGTTTTAAAAATAAACGATAAGGCAGATGCTGGAACGCCCGGAGAAACTCCAGCTTTATCGCTCTGACAGCTTTACCGTTTGTACGTTGTTTATTGTAATCCTGGAAGGCATGGTCGAAAGCCAATCCACGGGCAAACATTGCAAAGATAGGCCGTGGCGCCAAGCTCAATTCCGGCCAACAAAACCATCCTTTGCGGGTCCGGATCCACACGTAAAGAAATATGCCTCCGCCAGCATCAGCACAGTCTTGGGAATCGTAAGTCTGGGATTGCGTACACCTAACCCTCCACTTATCAGCAGATGTGTACTTGCCTGCGCGATAAGCTCATTGGAAGGTTGTGGGACGTAAAGACCAACAAATTTTGAACGGCTTGCGGCACTTTTTCGCTTCGCTCACCCTAAAGGGTACCAAGTTGTGCATTTCGAACGTACTGTCCAACCCCGATTATGAAACTACTCTAAGAGTGGGCAAGAAACGTAAGCGCTCGCACCACTGCTGCACCTGACACAGCTCCAGTATAATCTTCGCAGCCAATCTTAATTCCTTTCCAAGTTCCTGGAGGAAGCGTGCCGACTGAGGCTAACCCGCCGGCCAGCAAATCGGCTGGAAAAAGTTTCGAAGGTCAGGCAGAAGTTGAACCAATCGTGGGCAGTCTAGAACGCGAAGCTGCTCTGCTACGTGAGAGTGTGACTTCGGTACAGCGCCACGGCGTAAGAAAACCGCTAGGCAAGTTAGTGCCGGCAATACTCGGCAGCACTTTATTTCTGCTCAATAATCTTGGTGTCATCCATGCACTCGTCGCGCCTCCGGCCGGCTACTCGCCGCTCGGGGTTCAACGAAACATCGACGTCGCGCAGTACTTAACGTGGCTCGGTGGGCTCAAAACAGGGTGGATTTTGCCAAATTATCACGCTCCTTGGCTCACCCCTCCAGGGTTGATCGTGCCGGGCCTGTTTCCGGTCGCAGTATTAGAACGATTGTTCTCGGTCAAACAGGTTGTTGCATTGCAGCTATTCAGCCTGGGGGGCTACGTCGCAGCAGCCTATGCTCTGGCTTTTGCATACAGGACATTCTTCAAGACACCTAAGCAGGCATTCAGGGCTTTCCTGATTTCTCTCACTTGTGTACCTCTGGCATCTCTCCCAGGCGTGTTCAAGCTTTTCCAGAACGTACATTGGGCACTGCCAGTCCTGGGGAATTCGGCGGGCGCGTATGAATTCATCATCGTTTCGGAGGGCCTTCTTCATGGTTTGATAACTTGGCCATTCCTCACGTATGGTACTTGCGGTCAAGTCCTGGCAATGTCTTTGCTGGCTCGCTACGGTTGTTCCCGTGAGCTCCGATGGTTCCGCTGGCTTGCGGTGGTGTGCTTCTTCGCCGCCATAATCCACCCGTTTGAAGCCTTCGTTACTGTACCGGTGGCCGTAATCGTGCTCTTGCAGGAAGCTGAACCGATTGCGCGCCGGCTCGCCAGAATCAGCATAATCTTAGCAGCCGCCGGCGCGGGCCTGTTCCCATACTTGATTCAATCGTTCTGCGTTCCATGGCTCGACGAGGTGACGACTGCAAACCGGCCTAACCTCTACATTCCTCCTGCCTACCTACTCGCAGCCTTGGGGGTACCGACAATTCTGGTTGTCCTATTGCTGCTGTTCGGTTTACCGAAGAGCCAGAACCGTGACGTACTGGTTTTGAAGACGTGGTTCGTTTCCACCCTTCTGGTCTTTTATGTTCCGGGATTGCCCTTCGCGATGCACCTGCTGGACGGTGTGTTCATCGCCATTGGCATGCTCCTGGCCGTCCAGGTCCAGGAGTTGCTGGAGAGTCAGCCAATTCTTGCGCAGCCGGTACTCCGATTTCTGATCCTTATCGCTGTGATCTGGATGGTGTTTCCACACGTGCTTTTTCGCGCGCAGTGTTGGAGGGAGGGTACTGCTATCAGCAAAATCAAGTTTGCATCTGCGATAGCGCCGAACGACGAATTTGCAGCCTTGGAGTGGTTGCGCAAAAATGCCGGTCCATCTGATCTGGTGCTGGCGAGTGAACAGACTGCTCCATGGGTGGCGACAGCTCCCGTCCACAGCTTCGCAAGTCACTGGCTGTTCAGTTCCTCACGAACACGTCCTGGGGATGCCGAACTAAGGGCGTTGTTTTTCGAGGGGAGACTGCCCTCCGAGAGGGCACACGAATTGCTGGAAACGCTGGGTGTCCGGTTTGTGGTCGTTCCCGATGGGAGTGGCGCCAGATCTTATTTGGAGAATGCCACAGTGCGGGCTCATTTCAATTCCACGGCGATTTACGAGCTGCCCGGGGCACACATGAAGAATTATGGGGACAGCAGAATCGTTCAATTGGGCCAATAGCGGCGCTCTAAAACACCCCGGTACACTACGGCGATATTTGCCCGGTTGCGAGTAAGAAAAGTTTGGTGGAGGCAGCGGAGTCTAGCAGGCGTGTCCCCGAGCAAAGCCAAGGGGAGAGTCTGCTGCTGCCGGAATCCTGAGCGAAGTCGAAAGACCCACATGCTGGAAGCACGGCTGCTGCTGAAAATCGGAAAAACATATGGTGAAGCGGCCGAAGTTGAACCATTTCAAATGTTGATAAACTCATTCGCTGAGAAGCCGCTGCAATAACTTCAATATCATCATTCCGACAACTTTATCGTCTGGACATCTTCGATTGTAACCTGGGAGGGCGCAACCGAAAGCCAGTCAATGGGCACGTACTGCAAAGAGATGGCTTGCAGGTGTGGCCTCGATGCGGCACGCCAGTCCTTGGAATTAGAGGAGAAGTAGTTCACCAGCTCGGCCTGCTCCCAGGGATAAACCCAGATTTCATATGAATGATTAGGCTGCGCAATGGCGGGTACCGATCTGTCAGGCCCATGATCAAAGTGCAGCCACACCACGAATATCGAAGGCTTGGAAAGTTTCCACCACCACGGATATTTTGCCTGAAGGCTGATCTTGATGAAATCCCAGTCATCCCCAAGCGGAACTACAGGTAAAACCAACTCCTTGCCTGCTTGAATGCCCTGCAATCGCTGGGCAAGAACAGAAGTTGAAGTCATGCTCCATCGTTGGCCGCGCCCTTCATCGCGTTGCAAAAGCATGGGCCCGCCCGGCACATCAAACTCATGTCTGTACCAGCGCTGCCAATACAGCCAGACCGAAGGGGTGCGCGTAAAATTAGGTATGCCATTGACCGCATAGCTGAGCCAGGGTTCAGGGGAATATATCACCCATGCAGGCCGGGCCTTCTCGAAGGAGTCGATCTGCCTGCGGGTCATGTAGTCTCCCGCAATCACGTAGTTCTGCCATACCGCTCCTGCAACGGTGCGCCGGGAGGCAAAACCGTAGACGTTCTCATAGGGAAACACTCCAATAAAGTCGGAATCAGCCGTGTGCTGCATCAGGAAATTACGCACAGTTTTGAGCCGTTGAAAGTCGGTGGGCTCGAGGCAGGCTTCATCCATCTCATAGGTCCCTTCTGGGCAGCTGTGGGTCCCGGTAATTCCAGACCGGTCCTGGAACAAGACCCGGGGAATAAACAAACGATAGGGACCGCTTAAGACGCCGGTCACAACCAGAATAAAAGATAAAGAAATCATGAACTGCCACCCGGAAAGCTTGACCTCGGTTGCTCCCAGCAGCAATGCGGTGGAGAGTGCAATCCAGGGAAACAGACTTCCGGCTGCATGAAAATGCTCAGATGAGACCAGGACAGTTTGCAGCGTCACCACCCCGAAACCCAACATTGCGAGCCATGCCGCACGGGCACGTGCCGGAAGTTGGTGTGTGCGCAGGTGCACCACCCACTGCCACACAAATGCTGTCAGATTTAAGCTTACCGCCAGCCAGAAAATGGAAGTCATCTCCGGGGACATGCGCACTGCATGGGACCAGCGGTATTGCGCCACAATTTCGTACGTTTGCTTCCAAAAACGGAAGTCCAGGGGTCTGCCGATGGCCGTATTGATTGTGAGTACGCAGGCGGTAAAGAACATGCTTGTCATCGCGGCATATTTTGCCAGCGTGGCTAGACTGGCGGGGTCATGTTCGTAGAGCAAGATGGCGCAAGCGATAATAAAAAGGGCGACGGCAGAGTAAAGGCCAGCGTCGCCCGAAATCAGAAAACCGATGGCGATGAGGGCAGCCGCAAGTGCGGCCCGCCAGCACAGGCTCCAGAATCTTGCGCCGGAAGCCGGAAACATGCGGAGAAAGACTGCAAAGCAACACAGCGGGAAAAGAAATTTGATGCCAAAGAGAATCCAGTTAATCGGCATCCAGAAGGCAACCATCAGGAGCAAATAAAAGACCCGCAGCCATGACGCTTGGTTCCGAAGCAAGAAGGCTCCGATCAGGTAGATGGAAACGATGATGGTGGAGTAATGAAAGATCCAAAGATATATATAGAATGAGCCGAAGCTCATCCCGGTCTTTAAGGGCCCCCAGCTCAAGAGTTTTTGAAAGAGTGGGCCGTAGGTGAAAAATACGTCCCTGCCCAGCCAAATTCCTTTCTGGGCCTTGGCCAGCATGTCGACTGCGGCGGAGGTATCGAAGTAATCGATGGAACCGATAGGGATGGGAGGCCGCATTGACAAGCAGTATCGAACCATGAACCCCAGGAAGAGGAGCATGACGAAAAAATCTGCATGGGCCAGGGAAAATCGCAGCCAGCGTTTCGCAGCACGCGGCCAGAATGCTTGCGCCTCGCGGTTGGCCGCCGTCTCTGGATCCGCATGCTCGTCAAGCTTTTCGAATTTTTGTTCAACCGGCATACGGCGTGATTCAGTTATTGCGAAACCAGAATCGCGGTTTGCCCGACCGCGATTGGCTCCCGGCCTTGCGTCGCAGCCTCCAGCGTCAGAGTATGCACGCCCGGCTGTGTATCTTTCATAAAAACACTGACCACCCAGCGCTTGATCGGCAGGCTCTGGCCATTCGAAATCAGGGAAGCCGAAGAGAAGACACTGGTCTCCGCCACCGGCGTGCCATCCAGGTAAACCGTTATAGTATGCGGCTGTACCGAAGGATCTACGCTCCGCACCCAGCCTCCTGCAATCAATGCCGTGCCTATCTGAACGTTTTTGGGGACTTCGGCTGTTCCCTGTAGAAGATTACTATTTATCGAAAGCACTTGGGAGTTGTTTTGGCCATAGGGCAGGTAATAGACCCAACTGTCTCTACCCAATACAAGAAGAAGTGCAAGCCCGGAAAAAGCGACAAGCGGGGGTAGCCAAAATAGATAAGGCCTTGCATGACGAGAGTTTTCCACCGGCAATCCATCCCCAACGCTCATTGAATTTGTTATCTGGTTTGAATCACAGTCTAGACCATTGAGGCGAGGCCAGAGACTACAATCTTTTGCGTCCCTATCTTAACCTGATATTTGTGTGAAATTGTGGCCTTCAGACCCGCAACTCCACCACCGTTGCTCCCGCTCCGCCTTCATTCTGCGGAGGTTCAGTGACCGAGGTGACATGAGGATGCTCGCGCAGGTATTGGCGTAGAGCTTTGCGCAAGATGCCCATGCCGCTGCCATGCACCACGCGCACGCGCGGCAGGCCGGCGAGGAAGGCGCGGTCCACGAATTTCTCTACCCGCCGCGTGGCTTCTTCTACGTTTTCACCGATGACATTGATTTCAGAAGGGGCTGATTCATCTTCCTGCGCTACCTGGACCGAGACCCCCTTGCGATTGCGGGCGGCCTGTAACGGGTTATCTCCCATTCGGTTCAAGACTTCGGCAATGTCTTCGCGGGGAATTTTCATTTTCATCGCGCCGACCTCCACCTCGAAGGTATGGTCATCCACACGGCGTTTGATAACGCCGGCGCGGCCCAGCGATTTTAGCTTTACCGTGTCCCCTTCACCCACCTGGGCTACCAGGCCAGGACGCGAGTTGGGATCATCGGCATCGGCGCCAGTCCGGTGGGCGACGATGGTTGAGTCAAACTGCTCTTTGAATTCACGACGCAGCCTGGCAATGCGCCGCTCGGATTCTTTGGAAAGCTTTTGCGCAGCCGCACGGTCTTGCACGGCGCTGACAACTTCGCGGGCGCGATATTCAAAGTCGCGCAGCACAGCTTCCAGCTTCTTTTCCATCTCCAGCACTTTGGCGCGCTGCTCGCGCAAACCCTCGCGCTCCAGGCGGCTCTTCTCTTGCTCCACCTCTTGTTCACGCGAGCGTAAGTGTGTGCGTTCAGCTTCCAGCTCGCGCAAACCGGAGTGCAGTTGATCGAGGAAGCGGGCAATGTCTTCGGTCTGGGTGGTCAGCCGGCTGCGGGCGGTGGAGATAATCGCCGGGTTCAATCCCAGGCGGCTGGCAATATTGATGCCGGCTGAGGCGCCGGGCACGCCTACACGCAGATGATACGTTGGTTGCAGCGTATGTTCGTCGAATCCCACTGAGGCATTCAGTACTTTCGGAGTATTGGCAGCATAAACTTTCAACGATGTGTGATGGGTGGAGATGATGCTGGTGCTCCCCAGCTCCAGGAAATGCTGGGCGATAGCTACTGCCAGCGCCGCGCCCTCTTCCGGATCGGTCGCCGAACCCAGCTCATCCAGTAGTACCAGCGATTGCGCAGTCGCCCGGCGAGAGAGCGAGTCAATATTGGTGACGTGCGCCGAAAAAGTTGAAAGATTTTGCTCGATGGATTGGTAGTCGCCAATATCGGCCAGCACAGAATCAAACACCGGTAATTGGGCGCGCAGGGCCGGGACCGGCATGCCCGATTGGCACATGAGGGCCAGCAATCCGACTGTCTTCAGTGCGACCGTCTTTCCCCCGGTGTTCGGCCCGGTGATGATCACTTGGCGCATCGGGTTCGTGAGTTCCAGGTTCAGGGGCACAACCGGAACGTCCTTCATTCTCAGATTGCGTTCCAGCAAGGGATGCCTGGCCCCTTCCAGGAAAAGGCCGTGTTCCACCAGTGTAGGCGCTGCGCATTCGTAATCCTGCGCGAAGCGTGCTTTAGCGAACTGCAGTTCAAGTTCAGCCAGAACAGCGCCAGCGGCCGCTACCTCGGCTGCGCGCCGCCCGATTTCGCCGGTCATCTCGACGAGAATACGGTGGATTTCGGCCAGTTCCTCTTCCAGCAGACGCACTAAGTCGTTGTTTTGCTCGATAGTTTCCAGCGGTTCCACAAAGACGGTTTGCCCGCTTGAACTGGCGCCGTGGATGACGCCACTAATCCTGCGCTTCTGCTCTACTTTCACGGGGATGACAAAGCGTTCACCCCTGATCGTAATGAGCTCTTCCTGCACCGCTCCGCCTTCCGAGAGCCGCCGCAGATATCCGCGCAGGGAATCTTGGATAGAGCGTTTTTGTTTTTCTATCTCGCGGCGGATGCGCGCCAGTTCGGGCGAAGCGCGGTCGTCAAGCGTGCCGTCGGGCAGGATCTTGTTGCGAAAGTAGCGCAGCAGGCCGGTGAAATCCGCGATGCCGGCGGAGAGCGCGGCGACGGTGTTCCATTCCAATTTCATGCTGGCTGGCGGGCGCAGCACAATCTCGCGCCACTGCGCGGCCCGGTCGATCAAGAGAAGCAGGTCGCGGATCTCAGCCGTCTCCAGGGCCGCGCCTGCTATATGCGCCCGCTCCAGCAAGGCCGTGGGAGAGAGCAATCCCGAGAAATCAAAGCGCCCGCCGCTGCGCAGATATTGCAGTACTTCCGCCACAAGCTGGTGCTGGCCGGCGATCCAATTGCGGTCGCAGCTTGGCCGAAGCGCGGCGAGGGTGGCCTTGCCCAAATCCGAGGCGGTGTAGGCGCTCAGCAATTCGCGCAGGGCCTCGAATTCAAGCACAGCAGCGCTGGAAAATGACATTGGGTTTGGGGTTTCAGCCACAATCTTTCCTGAATTTTTCCTAATAACCTAATAAATGGTACACCGCAAATCATGCCGAAGGGCCCCCAATGGAGTTTGGGACCCGCGGCTTCAATCGCCTATCGCGGGAATTTTGCCCTCGATTAGGCGTTCACGTCCCCAGTCTCAGCGCAGTAAATAATCCCGTTTTTGCAGGCTATCTGACCTGCAAGTGTCATTTCGGGTTTTATTCCAAAATGGAATTACTTTAGTAATTATGGACTGGGAAGCATATTTCTGTACAATGCTGCGACTCCATGAACCTGGACCGGAAAACATGCTGTTACGCCGCAGCAAGTTTGTTTCTCGCCGTTTATTTACTGATCTCGGTTTGGGCAAAAGAATCGCCCAAGCTTCTTGCCTTTGGCGACATAATCCGGCTTCTTCTTCCGCTGTTTGCTATTTTTATCCTGGGAAGACATTTGGCTTTCACCCGCGGCCGTGAAAAAGCATTTTGGTCATTGATGACCCTGGGCGCCGCACTCTGGTTTGTTCCCCAGGTCTGGCGGATATGGTACGACGTTCTATTGAAAACTCCCCGGCCCGAACCTTCCCTGAACCACATTTTTCTCTTTCTCCACGGCATTCCCCTGATGGCGGCGCTGGCTTTGCGGCCGCACCGCCAGAATGACGGCAAATTGCGCACCGATTTTCTGGATGCCGTGATGCTTCTTCTCTGGTGGATTTATCTCTATCTCTTCATGATCATGCCCTGGCGGGTTGGAGAGGGCGCAATCTCGCAGCTTGCAGACTTTTATTTCAGGGCGCTCTACCTGGTCGAAAACATAGCGCTTGCCGCCGCCGCGGGATTCCTCTTTTTCCGTCCGGTAAGAGCCTGGAAGAAAATTTATGGCAGCATCTTTCTATACGCAACCGTCTATGCAGTGGGCTCGTCGCTGGTGGATTTGCAGGTTTTTCATCTCCCGTATTCTCGAAACATTTCCAATGTTCCAATTGTGGCGGCCATGTTTTTCTTTGTGAGCATTGGGTTGCAGGAAACAGCTTCTCCGTTGGGAGCGACAGACGAGATGGCGGCGACAGACTATAGCGTGTGGACAGCGCGGTTGGCGCTGCTGGCGCTTATTTCCATGCCGGCCATGGCATTGTGGGTCATCTACTTCAGTGGAGCTCCGATTTCGGTCACCATTTTTCGCCTGAAGGCCACGCTGGCGGCAGTCATTGTTCTGACGCTGCTGGTCATGCTCAAGCAGATGCTCCTGAACTCCGAGCTGGCGCGGCTGTTGCGCGAGTCGCAGGAAATTATCCTGCATGAGAAGCACCTGCAAGATCATCTGGTCAGCTCCGAAAAGATGGCGGCTCTCGGCCAGTTGGTGGCGGGGGCGGCGCATGAGATCAACAATCCGCTGACCGCGATCCTGGGCTACTCTGACCTGCTGGAAGAAAACGCCGCGCTCGGCGACGAGCCGCGCTCGCTGGTGCAAAAAATCGGGCAGCAGGCCCGCCGTACCAAGCGCCTGGTGGAAAACCTTCTGAGTTTTGCCCAGCAAACGCCGGCGGAAAAAACTTCGGTGCACGTCAACGCGCTGCTCAATAATGCCTTGCAGTTGCGCGAGCCCGATCTCACTAGCAAGAGGATCAGGCTCAAAGTCAGGCTCGATCCCGAACTACCGCGCATATGCGGCAGTTCGAACCAGCTTCTGCAGGTGTTCCTGCACATGATGAACAATGCCGTAGACGCACTGCAGGAAGTCGGCGGAGGGCTTTTGACCGTTGCCACCGCAACCGAAGACATCTGGGTGGTGATTGAATTCTCAGATACCGGCTCTGGCGTCAAAGAGCCGCAAAAGATATTCGACCCTTTCTACACCACCAAACCCGTGGGCAAAGGCGCCGGATTGGGATTGAGCGCCTGCTACGGCATCGTGCAAGACCACGGCGGAAAGATCGAGTGCCAGAACAGCCCTCACGGCGGCGCCACCTTCCTGATCAAGCTGCCGGCCGAAGCCCACCCTGCCGAAAATCCGCCTGTATCTTAAAAGTACTCAGTACTCGGTACTCAGTTTGCCTCGGGATTTCGGCTCGCACTCAAATTAATAAAGTGATAACTGTTTTGGGTGGTGTGATTTTCACTCAAAGTAGTCATGCCCCCTCCCCCATTGGGCGGGTGGACCGGGCTAAACAGTTATCTCGAAAAATTAATCCCAAGGGTGCCCCGCGCCTAGCTTTGCTAGGCCGGGGTTTTGAAAGTGTTGCCACTTTCTTTATGTAATATCGGTTGCCGCCGGTACTCTTTCCCAAAGTGAAACTCGCCGTTGCGGGACGTCCCGCAAGCCTCAAAGTTTTTCCCCCAAAGAACATTTTGCACAAAACCCGGCATGAACACCACATTTGATATCACATCGTTGATAATTTGCCGATTGTAGGTCATTCTGGATCGGGCATTGCCCCTGGGTTCTTTGACAATTCGAAAACAGTTCCCAGTTTCAGGTCTCAGCGCGCTAGCCAGGAATCTGGTGTTTCCTAAAAGCTGAGAGGGCATTCCAGGTAATCCCACCTCGATGCCGATTTTCGCCAGTAAACATGGGGCGATCATGCAAGTTGCGCGGCTCCTGGGGGTTACTTAGTAATGGGGGGAGGGGGGGGACTACTTCTAGATAGGGAGCTAAAAAGCAATTTTTTCGCCGCAGATGAACGCGGATCAACGCAGATTATCCCATTACTCGCGCCCTGCCGTAGATCATTGAACCGCAATGGCTTAGCACGTAACGGACTACTCTAAGTAGTGGGAGAGGGTGAGCACTACTCTGAGGCTGTTTTGCACGGCGTGAGCTAATCCGCCACCTCCAAGCTGTTAGAATTTAATTTTTATGGCTTTCCCTGTAACCCGGTTGCGACGTTTGCGCCGCGATGAGCAGATGCGGTCTTTGGTTCGTGAGACCCGGCTCTCGCCGCAGGCTTTGGTCTATCCTTTATTTGTCTGTCCCGGGGAGGGTGTGCGCAAGCCTGTGGCTTCCATGCCTGGGGTCTTTAATCTTTCAATAGACGAGCTGATCAAAGAGGCGCGCGCGGCGCAAGGGCTGGGCATTCCCGCTGTGATTTTGTTTGGGTTGCCGGAGCAGAAAGACACGGTTGCAAGCGGGGCCTGGAGTGACGATGGCATTGTGCAGCGGGCTTCGCGGGCTCTCAAAAGCGAGGTTCCTGGCCTTTTGGTGATTGGCGATGTTTGTCTGTGCGAATACATGTCGCATGGGCACTGCGGGGTCGTTCAAGCTGAGACGCGGGAGGCTTCTCTTCCAACCTCTGGAGTTCAAGCTTCTTCTCTCCAAGCCTCCGGGGTTAAAGCTTCCGGGGCTGTGGCCACGCGCAAAGCTGTCGCTGTGGAATATCAGATTGCCAATGATCCTACGCTCGATATCCTGGCGCACACTGCGGTTTCGCAGGCGCGGGCGGGGGTGGATATCATTGCGCCTTCCGACATGATGGATGGCCGCGTTGCCGCCATTCGCAAGGCGCTGGATGAGGCTGGGTACGAAAATACGCCTATCCTTTCTTATGCCGCCAAATTTGCCTCGGCTTTTTATGGGCCGTTTCGCGAGGCGGCAGATTCGGCTCCACAGTTCGGGGACCGGCGGTCCTACCAGATGGATGGAGCCAACCTACGGGAAGCTATGCGGGAAATCGCCGCCGACCTGGAGGAAGGCGCGGACATGATTATGGTCAAGCCGGCGATGCCCTACCTGGATGTGATTGCCGCCGCCCGCCGGCGTTTTGACGTCCCGGTTGCCGCCTATCAGGTTTCCGGGGAGTATGCCATGATCCAGGCGGCGGCCGAGAAGAACTGGATTGACGGGCCGAAGGTCATGATGGAGTCCCTGATCTCCATCAAACGAGCAGGCGCGGACGTAATCTTGACTTATTTTGCCAAAGAGGCAGCCCGGCTGCTGGCGTAAACTACCAAAAAATGTAGAGCCCTTATTACGTTTCTTTGCATTTTTGGGCCTCACAAGAGAGCCGAAGTCGACTACAATTAAAAAATAATTCAAGGACCCCGCGGGATTGGTTTCGCATCCAAAGGGCAGGGGAATTGGCCCGCATTTGCCGGAAAGCCGAGTGGTATTTCATGAGAACGCGTCTCTTTAGTTTTGTAATGCTGATCTCAGCATCGAGCTTTGTTTTTGCCCAAAAGCCGACCTTATCTGTTCCCAGCAGCACGAAAGCGGCTGCTTCTTCGCAGGAGAAGACGGCTGAAGCAAAGCCGGGAGAAAAGAAAACTCCAGATCGGGCCGCCGCGTATTACCACTATTCGCTGGCGCACATTTATGAGGAACTGGTCTCCAGCTACGCGCGTTCCGAGTTTGCCGACAAAGCTATTGAAGAATACAAGCTGGCAATTGCCAACGATCCGGATTCCGCTTACCTGACCGCAGGGCTGGCCGAACTTTACGCCAAAACCGGACGCATCCGCGACGCGGTGCTGGAAGCGCAGGACATTCTCAAACGCGATTCCAAGAATCTGGACGCTCATCGCTTGCTGGGCAGAATCTATTTGCGGTCCCTCGGCGATCTGCAGGCCGGCACACAATCGCAGGAAGTCCTGAAACTCGCCATTGACCAGTTTGAGCAGATTGTCACCATTGATCCCAGCAGCGTTGACGACCACCTGGTTCTGGGCAGGCTCTACCGGCTGAATAACGATCTGCTGAAGGCGGAAAATGAATTCAAGACCGCCGTGAAGCTGCAGCCGGATTCGGAAGAGGCGCTCAGCAGCCTGGCCTACCTTTATACGGAGGAAGGCGACGCAGCCAAGGGAGTCCGCCTTCTGGAAGATGTGCCCGATGCGGCACGGTCATCCCGGCTTTACGCCGCGCTGGGCTACACCTACGAGCAGGCCCACGACTATAAGAAAGCCATTGACGCCTACCGGCGCTCAGTCGAATTGGACCGCGAAAACCTGGATTCAGTGCGCGGCCTGGCGCAGAACCTGCTGAACGACGATCAGATGGACGCGGCGCTTGAACAATATAAGGTCATTGCCGATGCCGACCCGCAGGACGCTCAGGCGCAACTGCGGATTGCTGAAATCCTGCGCCGCAGCGGCAAGTTCGACCAGGCGCTGGAGCACCTGAAGAAGGCCGAATCTCTGGTCGAAGATTCCTTGGAAGTTCCGTACAACATTGCGCTGGTCTATGAGGCCCAGGGCCGTTATGACGATGCCGTGCAGACCCTGCAGCAGCTTCTGAAGAAAAATGTGCGCACCGATAATAACTACACCGCTGGGGAGCGCAACAATCGTGCAATATTTCTGGAACGGCTGGGAGAAATTTATCGGGAACAGGAAAAGAGCCAACTGGCCATCGATGCATTTACCCAGATGACCCAGCTCGGAGACGACAACGCCGAACGCGGGTATCAGCAGGTTGTGGATACCTACCGCAATGACAAGCAATGGCAGCAGGCGCTGAATGCCGCCCAGGAAGGGGCGCAGAAATATCCGAAGAGCCGCGCACTGCAACTGCTGGTTGCACAGCAACTGGCGGACCTGGGCAAAGGCGACGATGCCGTTACCAAGGTGAAATCGCTGCTGAAGAATACCCCGGATGACCGCGAAGTCTATCTGGCCCTCGCGCAGATGCAGACGCGCCTGCGTCAATTTAAGGACGCGGAAGACGACTTAACCCAGGCTGAAAAGCTCTCCAGCAAGCCAGAAGAAAAAGACTACGTTGCCTTCGTCGCCGGCTCGGTGTACGAACGCGAAAAGAAATACGATGAAGCCGAAGAAAAATTCAAGCATGTGCTGAACGGCGATCCGCACAACGCCATGGTGTTGAATTACCTGGGCTACATGCTGGCCGATCGCGGGCTGCGGCTGCAAGAGGCGCTCAACTACGTTAAGAAAGCCATCGAGCAGGACCCGCAGAATGGCGCTTATCTCGATTCCCTGGGATGGGCTTACTTCAAATTGGGGAACTACGATCTTGCCGAAGAGAACCTGGTCAAAGCATCGCAGAAAATGGGTAACGACGGCACCATCCAGGACCATCTCGCCGAACTGTATTACGAGACTGGACGAGTGAAGCTGGCAGCCACCCACTGGGAGCGCGCGTTGGAAGAATGGAACAAGAGCGTGCCCAGCGATGTGGATTCCAACGATGTAGCGCGTGTGCAAAAAAGACTGGAATCGGCCCGCATCAAATTGGCCCAGCAGGCCGCGGCCCAGGCAGGCAGCAAGCCCTAGGAAGGCAAGCAGAGCCGCACGACAGAATTGGAGTTGGTCTTAATCTTCAATGCCAATGCCGGCATGGCCAGCCGCACCATGATCGAATCGCTGCAGCATCTGGCCGCCCGCGTGGAAGATTCCCGCGGACGCAAGCATCCGGAGCCAGCCCATCCTTACCGCAATCCATACCAGCGTGACCGCGACCGTATTGTTCACTCCCGCGCTTTCCGGCGGCTGGAGAACAAGACCCAGGTCTTCACCCGCCGCTTTTCCGACCACTTCCGCAACCGGCTCACGCACACCATTGAAGTAGCGCAAATCTCGCGAACCATTACCGAAGCATTGGGATTAAACACCGATCTGGTCGAAGCACTGGCTTTAGTTCACGATATCGGCCATCCTCCTTTTGGCCACGCCGGAGAGAAGGCGCTGGATGCGGCCATGCGCCGGCATGGCTTGCTGTTCGACCACAACCTGCATGCCCTCAGGATCGTGGAAGATTTTGAACTGCGCTATGCGGAGTTTCGCGGACTGAACCTGACCTTTGAGGTGCGAGAGGGAATCATCAAGCATTCGCGCGACTACGCTCCGCAGGAGTTTCCCCAGTTGCAGGAATATCTGCTCGGCCAGCGCCCTCCGCTGGAGGCGCAGTTGGTTGATTTGACTGACGAAATTGCATACAGCACCGCCGACCTGGATGACGGCTTTGAAGCCCGCATTCTAGGCCTGGAAGATATTTGTTCCGAAGTTTCTATCTTCGAACAATGTTATGCGGAGGCAAGCGGGCGCTTCCCGGAAGCATCTGCCAAGCTGCTGTTCAATGAAGCGCTCAAGCGCATGCTTGACCGCATGGTTACAGACGTTATCGAGCACACTGGACAAACCGCACAGCAGGCGGGTGTGAGCTCACTGCAGGAGGTGAGGTTCCATCCGCAGCGCCTGGCCAGCTTCAGCGAAAAAGTCGAGAAGCAGCGGCGCCAGGCCAAGGACTTCTTGCACGCCAGGCTCTATTTCAGCCCCGACCTGATGCCGGAGAAAGAAATGGCCGAGCGCATTATCACCGAGCTGTTTGCTTTCTGGACAGCGCATCCGGAGGCCCTGCCGGAACAATACCAAACAAAAGTTCGTGAGGAATCGCTGCCGCGGGTGATCTGCGATTACATCGCCGGCATGACCGACAATTACATTCTGGAGCAGCACCAGAAGCTGGTGTAAAACAGTTTTGAGTTTCGGGTTTCAAGTTTCGAGTTTCTACCCCAACTGTAGCTTCAAGGAATGAATATAAAAGTAGCGTGAGCTGTCGAGCTGGCATGTCTTGCCTACATTTGCCAGACTGTCTGTCTCGCGAAGGCCTGATGCGGCGACGAAGGCCCTGTCTCTGGAAACTTGAAACTTGAAACCCGAAACTGTTTTGCTACGGTTGGGGCAGGGGCACAGATTCGTGGGTCTCTTCGGACTTGCCGCTTTCGTTTCCGCGCACATCCACCGCGCTTATCGCGTAGAAATATTGTTTTCCCGGGGTCACATCAGAATCGCGGAAGACTGGAGTCTTGACGAGGTCTGAGTTGATGCGCGCGTACTGGCGGCCTTCTTCGCGCCGGTAGACGTTATATCCCGCTAAATCGCCTTCGGTGTTGGGGGCCCATGTGAGATCAATGAAATTCTGCTGGGGATTTCCACTGTAAACAGCCTGCAAGCCGACGGGCGGGGCGGGAGGGAAAATATCGTGGGTCAATATCTGTACCCCGGGCGAAGTCTCGCCTTCCACTTCAGCCACAGGCGCTCCCCCCGGAGCGGCCAAAATGCGGGTCAAAGGGGTGATGTGGTAGACATAATTCTTTTCCCACTCAAAGCCGCGATCCACGGCTTGCAGTTGTCCGCCGGCAGGCACTTCAGCCACTTTTGCAGGCGGGGCGCCGGGTTTCTGGTCAGAAGCGGGTGGATCGCGATCAATGCGATAGAAAAATTGCAGGCGGCCTCCGGCATCGGGCAGTTCTTGCGCGGCTGGTGTGGCGGTGATATAGACGCCGTCGGAGCGCACCTCGGCTTTCATATCTAGCGGAGCGGGAGGAGTGGGCGCCAGCGGCACTGGGGCGGAATTGGAGATGCCGGCGTTTCGTCCACTGTGATTGTTCACAATCACCGCATACTCAGCAAAGCCCAGTGGATGAGCTTTGGACTGCTCGCTATCCAGATTCACAGATACTTCGACGGGCGCGCTTGGAGCGTTTGGTTGCTTACCATTGCTGGCAATGCGGGTGGGCGGCACGCGATCCACTTCCTGGGGGCAATTCGACAGTGGCTGAGGAGAAGAGTCAGAGACACCTTGGCAGACAATGGTCGCTCCCAGGTGCCGCTCTGCAGCCTGATGGTCGGTTGTCTGGCTGGGCTGGGTCCAATCCAGTGTGACTTTCTCTCCCTTGCGTGAGGCGCGCAGGTCCTGCACGGGCTGCGGCAGATCTAAAGAAGGAGCTTGCGGAGCTCCCTCGCTTCCACAACCGGCCAGCAGAATCCCGGTTGCCAGAACAAAACAAATTGCCAAGGATTTCATCGGGTTCCAGAATAACAGCAGTTATTCTGACAAGCCATTGTCGCGACGGGCCCTTATGTTGATTTCGCGGGTTCTAAGTGAAAGGACCCGGCAGGCTTGAAACTCATAAAATTATGTATTGAAAGTATTGTGTGTCAGCGGTATAAAGCGGATAAAGCGGTTGAATACTTGACGGCTTTCTGGCCACCTTTCTTGCCGTCTTGTCCAAATTCTGTAATTCGTGTTGTAGTACTTTGTCTAGATTTTGGTCTCAAGCACTAACACCCAGTTGTGGCAGGCCCTTTAGAAATTTTTATTTACCCTATTTTCAATGGGTTAAGGATTTTTGTTGACTGTAGCTGGGGTTTAGGTTACTTTCGTGCATACCCTCCCATATAGGGAAATTCCCAAATTAGTATTTCGACCCCCGAAATAAGGGATTTCCTAAGGTTCTAGTAGCCGTAACAACACCCCCCAGAAAACAATTTTCTGCCTTCAGGAGATCATTGATGGTTCCGTGTGCGTGTGCGGTCGAATTAATAATGCTGTACCTATCGCTTGCCTTTAGGGTTGTAATGAACCAGGCTGGCCTGGCAAACGAAGCGGCGCTATTGCCCGTCGCCATCGGCTGCACTCTGGCACGAATTTTCCCCGCCAAATTATCGGGCCGCTACCCTGCCCTATCCCGGACCCCGGGGAGCACCGAATGCTGACTCGCTCGAAATTAATTCAACGGGAAAACTTTTTATGATGACCTTAATCAGGCAACGTCGTATCTCGCTGCTTATTTTGAGCTTCATTTTGTGGAGCGTTTCAGCAGCCGTGGCTCAGGTGACCTTTTCCGGGCCAACAAATTACAATGCTGGCAACCAGCCTTATGCGGTAGCGGTCGGCGATTTCAACGGCGACGGCAAGGTAGATATGGCCGTCCCCAACTTTGGCAGCAACAACATCAGCATTCTGCTGGGCACGGGCGGGGGGGCCTTCGGAGCGGCCACCAATTTCGCGGTGGGCAATGGCCCGCAATATGCCGCGACGGCAGATTTTAATGGCGACGGCAAACTTGACCTCGTAACCGCTAACTGGAACAGCAATAACATCAGCGTTCTATTGGGGAACGGCGACGGCACGTTTCAGACCGCCGTCAACTATGCTGCGGGCACCAATCCAAGAGACGTTGTGGTGGCCGACGTCAACGGCGACGGTAAGCTTGACTTGATCGTGACCAACAACGGCGCTCCGGGGGGCGCTCCCGGCGGTGTGAGCGTTTTCCTGGGAAATGGCAATGGCACCTTCCAGCCCCAAGTTACCTACACAGTGGGAAACTCACCCAGAGCGGTCGTAACCGCAGATTTCAATAAAGACGGCAAGCTCGACCTGGCGGTCACCAACACGAATGACAATACGGTGAGTATCCTGTTGGGCAACGGGAACGGTACTTTTCAGAACCAGGTGACCTACGCAACCGGGAATGCGCCCTGGTTTCTTGCCACCGGCGATTTTAATGCCGATGGCAATCTCGATCTGGCAATCCCGAACAATGGTGACAATAACGTAAGTATTCTTCTGGGCAACGGGAATGGCACTTTCCAGACGCAGACGACCTATGCGGCCGGCACCGGCGCGCACACAATCGGAGTCTATGACTTCAACGGTGACGGCATCCTTGACCTGGTGGTTGCCAACAATGGCAGCAACAACGTGAGCCTGCTGTTGGGCAACGGGAATGGCAGCTTCCGGGCGCCAACGAATTTCACTGTCGGCAACGGGCCCAAAGGCATGTTCATGGGCGACCTGAACGGCGACGGCAGGGCCGATATCGCCACCGCGAATGTTGCCGCCAGCAACGTCTCGGTACGGTTGAACACCACGCCCTCGTTCCCAACTATGACCCTGACAGGTCCTGCAAGCACGACCGCGGGAACACCTTTCAGCGTGACGGTAACCCTTAAGAGCAGCGGTGTTACCTACACCGCCTACCGGGGCACGGTGCATTTCACCAGTTCCGATATCCAGGCAGGGTTGCCGGCCAACTACACTTTTACGGCTGCGGACAATGGCGTGCACACTTTCACCAATCTGGTGACGCTCAAGACCGCAGGCAATCAAACCGTTACGACCACCGATACGCTTAACTCGTACGATACGGGCACGGTCACAGTGGCTGTGAGTCCTGGGCCAGCGGCGGTGTTTACTGTGAGCGCTCCGGCGAACGCAACCGCAGGAACTGCCTTTAACGTCACGGTGACAGCGAAAGATGCTTACGGCAACATCGCCACCGGCTACCGTGGGACGGTCAAGTTTACGAGTTCGGACATACAGGCAGGACTGCCGGCCAATTACACATTTGTGGCCGGGGACAATGGCGTACATGTCTTCAGCGTGACCTTGAAGACAGCCGGCAGCCAAACCGTCACCGCGACAGACACAGCAACCGGCAGCATCACAGGCACTTCAGCGGGGGTAAGTACATCTCCGGCAGCGGCTTCGCAACTGGTGGTCACTGCTCCAGCGAGCAGCTCGGCGGGAACAGCCTTCAACGTAACGGTGACCGCCAAAGACCCCTACGGCAACATCGCGACTGGTTATCGGGGCACGATCCAGTTCACCAGTTCAGATGGCCAGGCAGTCCTGCCAGGCAACTACACCTTTGTGGCCGGGGATAACGGTGCACATACCTTCGCCAATGGCGTGACCTTGAAGACGGCGGGCAATCAGACGGTGACAGCGACCGATGGCGGCGGGCATAGCGGATCGGCGACGGTGAATGTGACCTTTGCCAGCGGTGGAGCGACGAAACTCCAGGTGACGGCTCCAGCCAGCAGTTCAGCAGGCACAGCGTTCAGTGTGACGGTGACGGCGCAAGATCAGTACGGCAACACGGTGACGAACTACGCGGGCACAATCACCTTCACCAGTTCGGACGGACAAGCGGTGCTGCCGGGGAATTACACCTTCGTAGCCGGAGACAACGGCGTACATACGTTTGCCAATGGTGTGACGCTGAAGACGGCGGGCAATCAGACGGTGACGGCGACCGATGGCGGCGGGCATAGCGGATCGGCGACGGTGAATGTGACCTTTGCCAGCGGTGGAGCGACAAAACTCCAGGTGACGGCTCCAGCCAGCAGCGCGGCAGGCACAGCGTTCAGTGTGACGGTGACGGCGCAAGATCAGTACGGCAACACGGTAACGAACTACGCGGGCACAATCACCTTCACCAGTTCGGATGGCCAGGCGGTGTTGCCGGGGAATTACACCTTCGTAGCCGGTGATAACGGCGTACATACGTTTGCCAATGGTGTAACGCTGAAGACGGCGGGCAACCAGACGGTGACAGCGACCGACGGCGGCGGGCATAGCGGCTCGGCGACGGTGAATGTGACCTTTGCCTCGGGCGGAGTGACAAAACTCCAAGTAACGGCTCCAGCCAGCAGTTCTGCGGGCACAGCGTTCAGTGTGACGGTGACGGCGCAAGATCAGTACGGCAACACGGTGACGAACTACGCGGGCACAATCACCTTCACCAGTTCGGACGGCCAGGCAGTCCTGCCAGGCAACTACACCTTTGTGGCCGGGGATAACGGTGCACATACCTTCGCCAATGGCGTGACCTTGAAGACGGCGGGCAACCAGACAGTGACAACCACCGATGCGGGCAATAGCCTCGTGGCTTCCGCGACCGTCAATGTAACCTTTGCCAGCGGTGGAGCGACGAAACTCCAGGTGACGGCTCCAGCCAGCAGTTCAGCAGGCACAGCGTTCAGTGTGACGGTGACGGCGCAAGATCAGTACGGCAACACGGTGACGAACTACGCGG